>OGCN01000118.1_pt1 | contig 132245 bp, 122 predicted proteins | sample 1570181 | NCBI WGS metagenome assembly OGCN01 (sample SAMEA4370584, study PRJEB24528) | human gut metagenome | reverse complement strand
GACGGGGTTTTTTCAAAAAAACCCCGTCCCCAATTGAACTTTAACCTGTCCCTTTTTTTAACCCCACCTACGTTTTTACGGGCTTTAGTGCTTCTCACACCTGTCCCTTTTTAACTTTCCACCAAATACTGCCTCATTATGCGAAGTGCATTTTTTTCCAGGCGGCTTACTTGTGCCTGGCTGATTCCCACATCTCTTGCCACTTCCATCTGGGTTCTCCCGTCAAAAAAGCGAAGGGAAATAATGTATCTTTCCCGTTCGTTTAAATGTTCCATGGCAGCCTGTAGCGACAGGCTTTCGACCCATTTTTCTTCTTTATTCTTGTGATCGCTGATCTGGTCCATCACGTAAAGTGCGTCGCCTCCGTCACTGTACACTGGTTCCTGGAGGCTCATAGGTGCCTGAATGGCATCTAGCGCATAGACAATGTCCTCCTTGGCTATTCCAATCTCCTGTGCAATTTCCTGAACTGTAGGCTCTCGCATATTCTGTTTCACATAATTTTCTTTCGCATAAATTGCTTTGTATGCGGTATCACGAAGGGAACGGCTGACTCGTATACTGCTGTTATCCCGCATGTAACGCCGAATTTCTCCAATGATCATAGGCACTGCATAAGTACTGAATTTGACGTCCAGCTCCGTATTAAAATTATTGATTGCCTTAATCAGCCCGATACAACCAATCTGAAATAAGTCATCGGGGTTTTCATTACTGGAATGAAATCGTTTGATCACACTTAGAACCAGTCTTAAATTTCCTTTGATATATTCCTCTTTTGCCTCATCGTCTCCCGCTTTAATACGCGCAAACAAAGCTTCCTTCTCCTCTTCTTTCAGGATAGGAAGCTTTGCCGTATTCACACCACATATTTCAACTTTTCCCTGCATTTTTTCGAACCTCCTGCCAGATGTTTTCTGATTACGTCTAGTAGAAATTCTCTCCATATGCAGGTTACTTATTCGTAAGTGTCATGAAATTAAAAAACTTTTGCCCCTTGACATCACATGTCCGGCATCATCTTATCCCGCCAGCCATGCAAACCATTTTATAGGTCTGATTATTTTGCCAAATCTGACACTCTTATCTGTCCCACTTGTCTGCCAGATTATTAATCTGATTCTCGAACTTCATCAGTTCTTTGTTTGCAAGTCCTTCATTCTTATATACCACATCAAGCAGCCTCTTTGCCGCTGCGACCACTCTGTAAAATGCATTCTGCTTACGGATCTGTGCTGGTTTTTCCACTGCCTTTTTCGGTTCTTTAATTCCAACTGACAGGATTTCACCTGTAGCAAGATCCACACATCCTCCGGAATACGGTGCCATGGCCGGCCAGCCAAACTTTTCCGTAATTGCTTCTGCAAATGTATCCGTAACCTGATCTTCACCATGAACTACGAATACATGCTGCGGTGTGTTCTCAAATCCTGACAGCCAGTCTAAAAGTCCGTTCCGGTCTGCATGTCCGCTGATACCTTTCAGACTTTCGATCTTCGCATTGACTTCGACTGTCTCACCAAAAAGCTTGACGCATTCCGCACCCTCAATCAGCTTTCGTCCCAGTGTTCCCACCGCCTGATATCCTACAAAACAGATCGTACTTTCTTTTTTCCATAGATTGTGCTTCAAATGGTGGCGGATTCGTCCTGCCTCACACATTCCTGATGCCGATAAGATAACCTTCGGTTTTGTATCAAAATTGATCATCCGGGACTCATCACTTGTAATCGTTGTTTTTAAGCCCGGAAAAACAAGTGGATTGATTCCTTTCTCAATAATCGCAAGTGCATCCTCGTCAAAACAGGATTTTACATTCTTATTAAATACGTTCGTTGCTTCAATTGCCAACGGGCTATCCACATAAACCTCGAAATTCGGATAGTCCGGCAGCAAGTTTTTCTCCTTGATCTCACGGATAAAATACAGAAGCTCCTGTGTACGTCCCACTGCAAAGGACGGAACGACCACATTCCCTCCGCGGTCAAAAGTCTCCTTTAAAATTCTTGTAAACTCTCCGACATAATCCGGTCTTACATCCCCATGCACCCGGTCTCCATATGTAGATTCAATCAAAATATAATCTGCTTCTGTCACTTTCTTTGGATCCTTGATAATCGGCTGATCCAGATTTCCCACATCTCCGGAAAATACGATCTTTTTGGAAATGTCTCCCTCTGTGATCCACATCTCGATTGCCGCAGAGCCAAGAAGATGCCCTACATCCGTAAAACGAATATCTATTCCGTCACACAGTGTAATTCTTTGATCATAATCACACGGTGCCAGCAATTTGATCGCTGCATCGGCATCCGCCATTGTATAGAGCGGCTCATATTCCGGTCCGCCGCTTCGCCTTGCTTTACGATTCCGCCATTCCGCCTCAAACTCTTGAATATGGGCACTGTCACGCAGCATGATATTACACAGATCTGATGTGGCAAATGTTGTTACGATTTCTCCATGAAATCCCTGTTTGCAGAGCATCGGAATCTTTCCGGAGTGATCGATATGTGCATGCGTCAGGAGAATATAATCTATATCTCCCGATGCAACCGGGATTTCCTGGTTCTCGTAAAGATCTGGCCCCTGCTCCATACCGCAGTCTACCAGAATGTTCTTTCCGCAGGCCTCAACAAGGTGGCAGCTGCCTGTCACTTCGTGGTCCGCTCCTATAAAAGTAAGCTTCATACACGTATCCCCTTTTTATTTTCATTCTACCACTTTTTCAGGAATACTTCACCATTTCTTTTCTCAGGCGCACCATAATTTTTTTCTCAAGTCTGGATATGTAGGACTGGGAAATCCCCAGCAGATCTGCCACCTCTTTTTGCGTCTTTTCCTCCCCGTCCACAGTTCCGATACCAAAGCGCATCTGTATGATAGAACGTTCTCTTGCTGACAACAGATTCAGTGCTTTTATCAGAATCTTCCTCTCTGCCTCCTGCTCCAGATCCTTATAAATCGTATCCTCCTCCGTGCCCAGAATATCTGACAGCAAGAGTTCATTTCCATCCCAGTCCACATTCAGCGGCTCATCGATTGACACTTCCAGTTTCGTTTTATTATTACGTCGCAGATACATTAAAATCTCGTTTTCAATACAGCGGGAAGCATAGGTCGCAAGTTTTATATTTTTCGTCGGGTTAAATGTATTAATTGCCTTAATCAATCCAATTGTTCCGATGGAAATAAGATCTTCCACTCCGATACCAGTATTATCAAATTTTTTCGCTATATAAACGACCAGGCGCAAATTATGTTCTATCAGAAGTTTCCTCGCCTCTTCGTCATGTGCACTTCCCAGATAACCGATTGCTCTCGCCTCATCATCTGCTTCTAACGGTGCAGGCAAAATGTCTGACCCTCCGATATAGTGTATCTCTCCTCCGTCCGGAAATAAAAATGTCCGAAAATCCGGAATTACGTTTAACTGAAACTTTTTGGGCATAACTGCTTTCATTAACATATCTATTCCTCCATTTACAAATTAACTTTTTTATTTACTTATCAGTCATTTCATGGCTTCCATTTTCACAGATGTCTTTCCATATTAAATCCACTATTTACTTCGACAATGACTATAAATACATTTTTCAATATCCGATTTATTCTTCTGCCTGCTATAAATCATCAGGATTCAAGATCATGTCATATACATTGGAAAGCTTCTGTCTCTCACTGACTGCCACAAGTGGTTTTTCCACCCATTTTTCTTCCTTTTCACACTGACAGCACAAACAATCCAGCATAAGGATCGGCATCGTACCATTTTCCTTTCCAATACTCTGATAGGTGATTACACGTTTACTTGAAAAATCTGTGCAGCCAAGTTTTTCGGCTATCTCTCCTGTAATTACATGAACCGGTCTTCCCGTCAACGAATCCCGCAACCTGTTTCCAGTGTCAATAATGGCATAAATCTCACATTCTCTTCCGTTTTGATACAGCCTGGCTCTACAGGAGCCAGCCATATTTTTATGAAAATAAGCCAGCAAATCCCATATTCCAAGACAAAGATGATATCCTGCAAATGCAAGTATTAAAAACACTGCACCTCCACGAACGTATGGCTGAAATACATTCAGTATACCGCCCAGTAAAAATGCACTGACATACAGCAATATCCATGCTTTTATCAGAGTACGTTTTTCTTTTATCCCAAGTCCTGTTTTCAACAGACACATATTCATGACTCCGTGAAACAACACAAGCCTCCATATCTTTCCTCGCAAAAAGACCACAAATATGCAAGTCAGAAACGCACCGACCATTGCTCCCGCAATAATTCGCAGACGTCTGATCCGGCACTTAAGCATCTTTCCTACCATTAATAACAGGAAATAATCCATCAGAAAATTAATAAGAAAAAACAGATCTATGTACAGCTCATAGTGCATGTTCCACCTTCTTCCTCTTGTATACGCAATCGATTTTGTACTTTTGAGTGATTTTATTATACGTGTGACCACACGTAGATTTTGTCAGATAATGAAAGAAACAATTCAGTTTATTACGACAGGATTTTACGCATTATCCCTTCTTTTTCCATGTTTTTTCGCCATGTAATTTCATATGACATAATTCATGTATTTACCACAAATGAACGAATTTTTTGTCGATGTATTTTTACAATGATGAATAAAGAATGTGCCTTGGCATATTCTGGCGCCTGCGGCAGTCGTTTGCGACATCATCATTGTACGCCGCAGTGCGCATCCTGCCGGAGGCTTTTTGTATATAATAGGAAATGCAATTTCCTATTATATACAAAAAGAGTCAAAGAAACTTATTCGTTTCTTTGACTCTTTTATTCATTCAATCTTGTATTCTAATATGAATTCCTATTTTTTAAAGAAATCTGGAATCTTGATAGACTGCTCTTTTACACGGCTTGTCGGAGTTCTCGGTGTCTCCATGGAAGGTGATGTTCCTCCAACTGTTCTTCTAGGAACTTCCGGCTCTTCCACTGTTCTGTTCACAGATCCCATACTCATATCAAGCTTTGGAGCTGCCTGCTGGCGAACCGGCTGTCTGTCATATGCAGAAGCATGTCCTGTATGTGTAGCTGTATGCCCCACATTTGCTGCCGGACGCTGGCTCTCCAGTCTGGATTTTAATTTGGAAGCTGTACCTCCTACATTATGAAGTCCTGTTGCGATAACTGTGATCGTAGCTTCATCAGCCTTGGAATCATCATACATCGCACCAAAGATAATATTAGCATCTTCTCCGGCAAGATCCTGAACATACTCAGCTGCATCTGATGCATCCATAAGAGTGATATCTCCGGATACATTGATGATAACATGAGAAGCTCCGGCAATTGTTGTCTCCAGAAGAGGACTGGCAACTGCCTGTTTTACTGCCTCAAGCGCTTTATCGTCACCGCGTCCCATACCGATACCGATATGTGCGATTCCCTTGTCTGTCATAACAGTCTGAACATCTGCAAAGTCCAGGTTGATCAAAGATGGTACATTGATCAGGTCTGTGATACCCTGAATACCCTGCTGTAACACCTCATCAGCCTTCTTAAGTGCTTCCGGCATAGTTGTACGTCTATCAACAACCTCAAGAAGCTTATCATTTGGAATGACGATCAGTGTGTCTACACTTTCTTTTAATTTTTCAATTCCTGCAAGAGCATTGTTCATACGTGTCTTGGACTCAAAACGGAACGGTTTTGTTACAACTCCGACTGTCAGGGAACCCTGTTCCTTGGCAATACGTGCTACAACCGGTGTAGCTCCTGTTCCTGTTCCGCCACCCATACCACAGGTAACGAAGACCATGTCTGCTCCTTTTAATGCTGCTGCAATCTCTTCGGAACTTTCCTCTGCAGCTTTCTCACCAATCTCCGGTCTTGCTCCCGCACCAAGACCTTTGGTAATCTTATCTCCGATCTGTAAAAGTGTCGGAGCCTTACTTAACTGAAGTGCCTGTTTATCTGTATTAATTGCAATAAATTCCACACCGGCAATCTGCTCGTCGATCATTCGGTTCACAGCGTTGTTACCGCCGCCGCCGACTCCTACAACTATGATCTTAGCCGCTGCTTCTGACTCGTTGGTTTTAATTTCTAGCAAGGGTTTCTCCTCCTTTGTTATCCTTATTATACATTATACACCCATATATATTTCTATAATATAGACTTTTGTCCAAAATATCAATAGAATTTCATGACTTTTTCAATTTTTTTTGTTTTATCCTGCATCTTCCGGAAAAACTCCAATATCAAAAGTCGCTGTGTCACTCTCATCAGAAAAATTTTCCAGATGAAGCGTTCCTTCTTTTCCTTCCAGCTTTTCAAGAATCTTAGGAATCTGTGCAACTTTCACGGAAGTGACATCATTTCCAAGGCTCACACATACATTCCCGATGTACACATAAATTCTGTCAGAACGACACATAATCTTTGTGACAGACAACTCGTACTTTTTCATCTCTCTGGTAGCTTCCAGTATCTCCTGATAGATAATCGAACTTTTCTTTTTCAATTTGTGGTAAAGCTTAAGTTCATCCGGATCCATACCGTCTACAAGCGGAATTCCATCTACCGGTGCTTCCTCTACATCTACGACCATACCATCCTGGTCAAAATAGTAATACTTTCCATCTGAATCCATTACATATCCGATTCTTTCCTTCTCCTGAACTGTAATCTTAAGCGTCCACGGATTTTTAAGACTTACCTTAATACTTTCAAAACAGTCCGGCTGTTTTCCATAACCGAGTTTATATTTTGCAAGCACATACAGCCCATTGACCGAATATTTATCGTTCTGAACAGATTTTACAATTTCTTCTGTACTGCAATAATCATTTCCCTTCACTTCTACTTTCTGGACATGAAACAAAATAAAAATTCCAAGTACAAGAATTAAAAAGGCAAAGAGCAATACAAAAAAAGCATAAACTCTATGTTTTCGTTTTTTCTTCTTTTTTTTCTTTTTCGGACGTCTTTCTGCATGATCTTGATAGTCGTCCAGGTATTCTTCCCTTTTCATTCACCCCTGCTCCTTATTCTGTAATCTCCTCTTCACAGTAACTTCCATTTTTCGAGACGCTTAGTACAAGCCCCATTTCTACCAGTAAAAATACAACTGAAGTTCCGCCATAACTAATGAATGGCAACGTAATTCCAGTATTGGGGATCGTATTGGTCACGACCGCAATATTTAAGATGACCTGAATCATCATATGTGCCATTGCCCCGGAAGCAATCAATGCCCCAAACAGATCTTTTGCCTGCGTTGCAATGACAAAAAAACGCCAGATCAGAAGCAGAAAAAGCATCAGAATAAAACATGCGCCAAATAATCCAAGTTCTTCACAAATGATGGAAAAAATCATATCATTTTGGGCTTCCGGTACAAAGCCAAGCTTTTGAATACTCTGTCCTAGCCCTCTTCCAAATAATCCTCCACTCCCAATTGCATACAATCCCTGCAGAGTCTGATATCCCTTTTCATAGGCTTCCGGATTCTTCCAGACTGCAAGCCGTTCCAGCCGGTAGCTCTCCAAAGCAAGAAAGATTCCCATAAATCCTGCCCCGGCCGCTCCCAGAAAAATAAACTGCCCGTACTTTGGACTCGCCACAAAAATCAAAACGACTGCTATACTCAGAATAATGATTGCTGTGCTCAAGTTACTGGCTCCGACCAATCCTACTATCGGCAGCACGACTATCATGATTTTTATCAATGTCCGCATACGGTACATTTTTTTCACATTGTGTGTGACGTAAGAAGCCAGAAATAAAATAACCGCAACCTTTGCAAATTCCGATGGTTGAAATGACAGTGGACCAAGTGCAAGCCAGCGCTTGGAACCATTATACTCCCTGCCCACAAATATGACAGCAATCGACAAAAGCAGCGCCACAAGGTAACAAAGCCACGCTATGTTCTTCAATCTGTGATAATCAAGCTGTGCAGTAAAAAACATTGCCAGAAAACCAAGACAAGTCGCAAATACCTGCTTTTTCAGATAATAGGAACTGTCACAGAATTTCACTTCCCCATTATACGCACTTGTACTATACAGAATAATAAGACCTGACAGCACCAGAATTCCTAGTACTGTCAGGAGCGTATAATCGTATCTGCCTCTTGCTGCCATACGTGTCAATCCATTCGCACTCCTTATAAGGAATTTACAATCTCTTTAAATTTATCTCCACGTACTTCATAATTCGGGAACATGCCCCAGCTTGCACACGCCGGAGACAGAAGCACTGCATCTCCCGGCTCTGCCATCTCCACTGCAAGATTCATAGCTTCTTCAAATGTGTCCACATACACATAATCATGAAAATCACATTTTTCACAGTCTCTCGCAATCTTTTCTTTTGTCGCACCCATCAGGATCAGTTTCTTGACTTTTCCATCAAAACTGTTAATCCACTCTGTATACTCGGAATCCTTGTCGTATCCCCCGCCTAACAGGATTGTCGGCCGGCGCATTGCCTGGATTGCCTTAATTGCGGCATCCGGATTCGTTCCTTTAGAATCATTGTAATAAACAACTCCGTTTTTCTCAGCCACATATTCTATACGATGTGCGACTCCTTTAAATGCAAGAATTGCCTTCCTGATTGTCTCCATCGGAACGCCATAAACAGCTGCCATGCATACAGCTGCCATAACATTTTCATAATTGTGCGTTCCTAAAATCTGAAGTTCGTCAACATGGCAGACTTCGACTTCATCCGGATTCTTGTAAATAATTTTATCGTTATCCAGATAAATACCTTTTTCCAGCTTATGCTGACTGCTGAAGAACAGAACATGACACTTTAATGTCTCTGCGAATTTACGCATAACCGGCTCTTCATAGTTCAGAACACAATAATCGTCTTCTGTCTGATTTCTTGCAATATTCTCCTTAGCAGCAATATAAGCTTCCATCGTATGATGCCGGTTCAAATGATCCGGTGTATAATTCAGGATCGCACTTACGTTTGGGCGGAATGACACGATACTCTCTAGCTGAAAACTACTCATCTCTGCCACGGCAATGGAATGCTCTGTCATAAGATCTGCTGCAACAGTATACGGATTCCCGATATTTCCAACTACGAACACATCATCCTGATAAGCCTTCATGATCTCACCGAGAAGTGTTGTTGTTGTCGTCTTGCCATTCGTTCCGGTAATTGCAAGTACGTCTCCCTTACCAAATGTATATGCAAGTTCCACTTCTCCGATAACCGGAATCTCTTTTTCTTTCATCTTTAAAATAATCGGAAGATCTGTCGGTACACCCGGACTTAAGATCACCAGATCCAGCGTATTTGGAAGTTCCTCTGGAAAAGCACCGATTATGATCCGGGCTTTGCTTCCTTCCTGAAGCTTTGCGCGCACGTCTGCTTCAGTCAGTTTTTCATTTCCGTCATAGAGCACCACATCCGCTCCATTCTCTTCCAGTAATTTCACTGCCCCGATTCCACTGATTCCAGAACCGAATACCAGCACTTTCTTTCCTGCTACTACCATTTTATCTTCCTCCTGCATTCATACCCAATCTCGCGATTCGGTATTTTCATATTTTCTCTCTACTTCACGTAATGCCTCGGCTCCGTGCTTTGGACTTTTGAGATTTGGCATCATTACATGGCCATCAGTGCGATCAGGCACAGAAGTGCTGTAATAATGGAAAATACAGCGACGACTCTTGTTTCTGACCAGCCACATAATTCAAAATGATGATGAATCGGAGCCATTTTGAAAAATCTCTTTCCACCTGTCTTTTTAAAGTAAGTTACCTGAATCATAACAGATAATACTTCTACCAGATAAATGAGTCCGACAATCACAATAAAAATCGGCATCTGGAGCATATAAGCTGCGGACGCAACAAAACCGCCCAGTGCCAGAGATCCTGTATCCCCCATAAACACACTTGCCGGATACACATTAAACAATAAAAACCCAAGCAATGCACCTACAACTGCACATGTAATCGGCTCAATTCCACTCTTTGTTCCAACTGCAACAACTGTAAAAAATGTTGCTACCAGAACAGTCACGCTTGAAGCAAGGCCATCCAGACCATCTGTAAAATTTGTTCCGTTAACAGTACCAATCACGACAAAGAACATCAAAGGAATCGCAAGCCAGCCGATATCCAGATACTTTCCACCAGAGAACGGAATCAGCATTGCAAGAGAAACTCCACTGTACTTTACCATATAAAACGCAAAAATTGCTGTCACAACAATCTGAAGTGCCATTTTCTGCTTTGGATATAAACCATCAGAACGTTTCATAACAACTTTCAGATAATCGTCTAAAAATCCAATCAGACCGAATCCAAGTGTCAGAAACAAGATTGGGATAATCTTCGGATAGTCTTTAATATAAAATACGGATGTGATCACAACACTAAGCAGGATCATAACTCCTCCCATAGTCGGAGTTCCTGCTTTTTTCAAATGAGACTTCACACCATCCTCGCGTTCTGTCTGATCCATTTTCAGTCTTCTCAGCACCGGAATGATCAAAGGCCCCATAACCGCACTCAGTGCAAATGCAATAATCACCGGTAAAAATATCGTATAATCCATAACACACCTCTTCATTTCTTTTGTTCATTTTGCTTTAGTTAGTATACTGCATTTCGACGTCTTTTTCAATGCCAAGATACGGGAATATGTTGTCAAATATATCCCGTATCACCGGAGCTGCGATGGTCCCCCCGTAGTATACACCCTGTGGGTTATAAATAACACACATGCCGAGAATCTGCGGATTGGCAGCCGGTGCAAACCCTATAAAAGAAGAAATATATTTATTCGCACTTCTTGGAAGTGTCTGAGACGTAGCTGTCTTTCCACCAATATGGTATCCTTCGATCTTTGCATTTTTCCCAGATCCCTCTGACACAACACTTTCCAGCAATGCCTGCATCGTCCTGGAAGTTTCTTCCGACACGATTTGCTTTCCATCGTCATATTTTAATTCCCGCACCGTCTCTTTATCTTTGTCCAGTATCCGGACTCCAAAATGTGGTGTCACGCGCTTTCCACCATTGACCAGAGCACTCACGGTCGCTGCCATCTGAATCGGTGTCACTTGAAAGGACTGACCGAAACTCATGGTCGCAAGCTCCACCTGACCAATATTTTCTTCCTTATGCATAATCGTTGCTGCTTCCCCCGGAAGATCTACTCCCGTCTTTCCAAGAAGCCCGAACTGTTCAAAATAATCACAGAATCGTCCTGTTCCCAATCTCAGTCCAATGTCAATAAATACCGGATTACAGGAATTCTGTATCCCTTGTACAAATGTTTCAGCTCCATGTCCCCCTACTTTGTGACACCGGATTTTCCGGTCTTCCACGATTCGGTAGCCCGGACAGGAAAATGTATCTGAAAGAGATACCACCCTTTCTTCCAGACAGGCTGACGCCGTAATAATTTTAAAAGTGGAACCCGGCTCATATGTATCATTGATGCATCCATTTCTCCACATCTGATTCAAAGCTTCTTTTGATTTTTCTGAAATTTCCTGATCCTGATTCAACGTAAATGGTTCATTCAGATCAAATTCCGGTACATTTACCATGGCAAGGATTTCTCCGTTTTGTGGATTCATAAGAAGAATCGCAACCTTATCCGCCTGTTTTTCTTCCATGACTTTTTCTGCCATCTGTTGGGCGTACATCTGAATATTATAGTCCATACTGATTTGAAGCGTCTTGCCTGCCACTGGTTCTACCCGGTCTTCAGCTACACCCTCCAATTCAATACCTCTTGCATCTGTCGTTGTCAGAATCCTGCCGTTACTCCCCTTTAGGTAATCTTCGTATCTCACTTCCAGTCCGATGATTCCCTGATTATCACCACCGGTAAATCCAATCACCTTCGAAGCAAGCTCATTATACGGATAGTACCGTTTAAAATCTTCATCCACTTTCACTCCGGCAAGTTCCATTTCCCGTATCTTATCCCCTGTCTCCTTATCAACATTCGTCTTAATCCGTTCCATGGAAGACACCTTCTCCACCCGCTTTCTAACTTCCGCTTCCTCCATGCCCAGACATTTGCTCAGTTTTTTTATCACCACCTCTGGTTCCTTAATCTGGCTATGTATAACCGAAATTGTACACACCGTCCGGTTTGTTGCCAGCACTGTACCATTCGTATCGATAATTTCTCCTCTGGCTGCCTTAATCTTTCGTTCCCGCTCGTGAAGATCTTCCGCCTTTTTCTGATAATACTCCGCATCAAAAACCATCAGATAGACCATTCGTCCTATCAGACCCAAAATCATCAAAAGTGCCGCCAAAAACACAATCATAATTTTCCTTTTATTATATGTTTTATTTCTCAATACAAAAAAACCTCAGAAGCGCTGTTTTTATCAATTTATTAGGACACTTCCGAGGTTATTCATTTTCATATTTAATTTTTCCTGTTAATTTTCAAATATATCTATTCTCCGTCACCGGACTCTGTTGCCATGTCATCTGGTGTATCACCACTGCTGTCACTGCTCGCACTGCTATCAGATGATTTTGCATCTGCTGCCTTAGCATCTGCAGATTTTTCTACTCCGAGATACGGCAATATCTCTGTCATAATCTGAGATGCCATTGTCGTTGCCAGTTTACTGTTTGCCTGATTATCCACATTTGGCTCGTCAATCACAACGTAGACCATGACCTGTGGATTTTCCTGTGGTGCATATCCAATAAAAGAGACCAGATACTTTCCATTTCCTCTTGGCAGTTTTTCCGCAGTTCCAGTCTTACCTCCAACGTCATAACCTTCTACTGCCGCAGTCTTAGCTGTTCCTTCTTCCACAACTCCAAGCATATAATCTTTGATAATATCACTCGTCTCCTTAGAAATGGTATGTCTTACAAGAACCGGATCTTTATTTTCCGTCACATTTCCATTTTCATCCTGAATCTGCTTTACCACATGTGGTTCATAGTAATTTCCGCCGTTGATCAGTGAACAAAACGATGCTGCAAGCTGAGTCATTGTAACATTAAAGTTCTGTCCAAACGCGTTGGTAGCCAGCGTAGAGGAATCCATATCCTCTAGTGAGTATAAAAGTCCTGCTGCTTCTCCCGGAAGATCAATTCCAGTAGACTGTCCAAATCCAAACAACTGCTGATATCTTACAAACTGCTCTTTTCCTATTGCTGAACCGATCTGCATCAGTGCAACATTACAGGAATTTTCCAAAGCTACTTTTAATGACTGTGTTCCATGTCCATCACGGTTACTACAGTGAATATCATGGTCTCCTACGTGAAGAACACCATTGCAGACATAACTTTCATCTCCGGTCAGCACTCCAAGATCCAGACCTTCCGATATGGTAAACGGTTTAAATGTGGAACCTGGCTCATATCCACTGCTGATGCAGAAATTATTCCAAAGTGAATTCAGTTCTTTGACTTTCTCCTCATCAGACAGTGCTGCCAGTTCTTCTTCTGTGTGTAGTTTTGTCAGATCACGTGGATTGTTGAGATCATAATTCGGATAAGATGCCTCCGCAAGAATCTCTCCATTTTGCGGATTCATAACCATAACTGCCGTATTCTTACTTCCAAGTGTCGTACCGGAACTGTTCTCCTCGTTGAACTGTGTAATATATTTTTCCACTACACTCTGTACCTGAAGATCAATTGTTGACACAACCGTATCTCCGTTCTGTGCTTCCTTCACTGTCTTTTCATAGGATGAATCTTCGCTCAGATATCCATATTCTCTACCATCTGTACCATTTAAAATGGAATTATAAGAAGCCTCGATTCCATTACTCCCCACATTTCCAGACACGGTAAATCCAATCACATCACTGGCCAGTGTATTATACGGATATGTTCTCACGTAATCCTCTTCCAGCCAGATTCCATTGACATTCGGATAGTTCTCATCATCCTCATCTATCTTTTCGAACTCTTGAGCCTTTTCATAACTGACACCCTTTTTCATAATCAGATAACGGCTGTTCGGATTCTCCTCCACTTGATCTTCCACATCACTTTTATCAAGTCCAAAACAGTCTGCCAACACCTGAATTGTCGGGTCAACATATTTTTCATCACTATTCATGACCTTTGCATCCAGAATCACATTGTATACTCGCTGGCTTGTTGCAAGCTTCGTGCCATTCCGGTCTACAATATCACCTCGTTTAAATGGAATCGTTCTACTCTGATACTGTTGCTGATCTAGCACGATTTTAGAATATTTATCCCCGTTAAAAGCATTGATATAAGTAATTCTTCCTACCAATAAAGCAAAAGCCAGTACAATCCCCGCGAAGAGTAATACCAGCTTTTTTTGCATAAGTTTTGTAAATTTTTTTCGAAATTTGTTTTTTCTTGGTCTTCTTGCCATTTTATCACCTATTTTGCATTCTTATCAGACTGGGCAAGTACTCCATCCTCTGGAATTCCTTCGTATTGCTTCACATAGTCTCCAGAAGGTCTGTCATATTCAATCACCTGATCAGAAGTCGCATATACCATACCAAGTTCATTCATAGCTTTCTCTCGGATTTCATCTAAATTTACAGAATCCATCACTGAATTATACTTCGTATTATTCTGCTCCTTCAAATCTGCAAGCTCCTTCTGCAAGGAACTTACTTCTTTTGAATGACTTGTAATTCTTGACTGCATCTGCACGTAATTCACGCACAGAATCAGTGCAAATATTGCTGCCACCGCAAGAAATGTTACATAAGCACGGTTCATAGCCAGAGCCTTTTTTCGATTTTGGCTGACCCGTCTGCTTACATTCTTCTTTCTCTTTGGAGCACTCGTTCGTCTCTGTGGCTCATATGACGGCTTTGTCACAACATTGCCATACACATACTGTCCCTGTCTGTTCACTCTATTCTTTTGTGTATGCACGGTTCTTCCCGCTGCCATAATACTCACCTCAATTATCTATCCGCCGATTTTAGCAATGTTCAAAAATACGAAGCTTCGCACTCTTAGATCTGCTGTTGTATTCAAGTTCCTCTTCACTTGGCAGAATCGGCTTCTTTGTTATAATACTCCCTTTTGACTTTTTTCCACATACGCAAACCGGAAAGTCCGGTGGACAGGTACATGGATTTTCATTCTTTCGGAACGCACTCTTCACAATACGGTCCTCCAACGAATGAAATGTAATAATGCATAATCTCCCACCCGGATTCAGCAGATCGATCATATCGTCCAGCGAATCGCGTAACACATCAAGTTCTCTGTTCAACTCAATGCGTATTGCCTGAAACGTCCTCTTTGCAGGATGTCCAGACTTTTTCTGAAACTTCATAGGAATTGATGCACGGATAATCTCCGACAATTCCGCTGTCGTCTCTACAGGCTTCACCGCGCGTGCCTGCACAATGTGCTTGGCTATGTTCTTCGCGAACTTGTCCTCCCCGTAATCGCGAATCACTCGGTAAAGATCTGCTTCTGTGTAGTCATTGACGATGTCTCTGGCCGTCATCTTCTGACGTGTATCCATTCTCATATCCAGAGGTGCATCTTCCCGATAGGAGAATCCCCGTTCTGCCGTATCAAGCTGATATGATGATACGCCCAGATCAAGCACGATCCCATCTACTTTGTCAATTCCCAGTTCATGGAGCTTTGACTTCATATCACAATAGTTGCTCCGGACTATTGTAACCTTCTCCCCGAAGTCTTTTAATCGGGCACTTGCAGCCTCGATTGCTGCAGCGTCCTGGTCTATTCCTACAATACTCCCCTTTTCTCCGAGACGTCTGCACACTTCGTATGCATGTCCGCCTCCACCGAGCGTTCCATCTACATAGATTCCGTCCGGCTTAATGTTCAGTCCGTCAATTGTCTCATTTAGTAATACTGATTTGTGTTTGAATTCCATATCTTCTCCCTCTAGATACTGAACCCGCTTGCTTCCATATCCGATGCAATCTCTTCAATGTTAAGCTCCACTTCAGCATTCTTTTCATCCCATCTGGCCTTGTCCCATATCTCGGCACGCTTCCCCATACCGACAAACACAACTTCCTTATCAAGTTTTGCATAGGTTCTGAGCACAGAAGGAATCAGAGTACGACCTTGTTTATCAAGTTCGCCGTCTGCTGCGCTTCCCTGAAAGAAATAGGCAAAAGCGCGGGCTTTCTTATCTGTAGTGGTTGGTAATGCATTGAGTTTCTTTTCGAAGTCGTTCCATTCATCTTCCGGATATACATAAAGGCAATTTTCCATTCCTTTTGTTATGACGAAATTCTCCCCTAGATCGTCACGAAACTTTGCAGGAATGATTAATCTTCCCTTTGCGTCAATATTATGACTGTACTCTCCTTTCAACATGAAACTCACCTTCTCTCCCATGGCGGATATTTTCTCCACATCTCCACCACTTTGTACCACTCATCACCACTTTCTACCACTTGAAACCATTGTAAAACACTTTTCCACCTATTTCAAGCACTTTTTCCTGTTTTGCGCAAAAAAAGAGAACCGAATTTCTTCAGTTCTCTGATTTGTCTTCTAATATGCAATTTCAATTCTTATCTGTATACTCTCTATCTGTTACTCAGCTGTTGTTGCTGCAGTGGCAATCTCCTGATTAAATGTATCTACAGACTGATAATTTACTTCCGCTTTTTTCACCGGTCTGCTGGACTCATACATATTGTAAGCAGAATATCCGATCCACACAACAAGTGCTGCTGCTACAACTGCCACCGCACACTTGCGAAGTCTGTTTGCAATCTTCTCCTTGCGCATGATTTTCTTTCTGTTTGCTTTTTCTTCTTTATATCTATCCACTTTCGCCTGGCTCATAATTCAAATGCTCCTTGTCTCTGTTCGCTTTTCATATTGTAGCACATCCCACGCATTTGTACAACCAGATTTTACTATCAAGGCCTGAGCTATCAAAGCCTGAGCCCTGCGAATCCTACACAACTACGATGATACCGCCGTCGTTAGCATACATACTACTGATTCCTGCCATATCCACAACAATCACATCTTTAAATGTTGCATGTTTCACCAACTGTTCTTTAACTGCTTCTGCGCGTTCCGGACAGTTACAATGGGAAATTGCAAGTATCTTATTCTGTGGTTCTGACATCTCAGCCAGCACGCTTTCTGCCATCTTACCAAGGGCTTTTTTCATGCCACGCCCCTGTCCGATCTGATAAATGGTTCCTTCCGGAGTTGCTCCCATGACTGGTTTAATATTCAAAGCTGTCGCAACAAGCGCCTTAATTCCTGTCAATCTTCCGTTCTTTCTCAATGTATCCAGTGTCTCCAGCACAAAATATGTATGCTGGGATTCGATGTATGCTTCCACCGTCTCTATGACCTGTTCATATGTCATACCCTGCTCCTCGCATTCACGAATCTTCAACGCAATCAATGTCTCTCCGATTGATGCTGAACACGAGTTAAAAACATGGATATTCTTCTCGCCGTGCTCCTCATGATACAGATTCATTCCAAGAACTGCACTGTTATAAGAACCACTTAGTTCTGCTGACAATGTCACTGCATACACGCGATCCGCATCACAGTCATACTTTTCCATATATTTTTCCGGTGATGGACAGGAAGACTTTGGACATTCCTCCGCTTCTGCCACATATTGTAAAAACTGCTTCTGGTCAAATGTCTCATCATCTATAATATGATGTCCACCTACTTCTATTGCCAATGACGCTGTCTCAAAAATACCGGAAGCTTTCATCTCCGGTGTTAATTCTCCACAACTATCCACAATCACTTTATAACTCATACTTGCCTCCCGACTTAGTATCTTATCTACGTTTCAAAGACACGTGTTCATTTCTATTATATGTAGTTTCTATTACTACATTAGTAATATAGCACATTTATAATAGAAAGAAAAGAAATATTTATATTTTAATTTTTCTTGATACTCCAAGAGCTATTCCCATTTCTGCCATCAGGAAGAGAACCGACGTACCTCCATAACTGATAAACGGTAATGTAATTCCCGTATTGGGAATAACATTAGTCACAACCGCTACATTTAATATGACTTGAAGTGCAATATGAGCAAAAATTCCAGTTACAATCATATAACCATACACATCTGGCGCATTCTGGGCAATAAACAACAATCTGTATAAAAGCAATCCAAAAATCACAAGGATCATAATAACACCAAACACTCCCAGTTCCTCACAGATTGCTGACAAAATCATGTCATTTTGCACCTCTGGAATAATCATTTTCTGAGCACTGTTTCCTAACCCTTTTCCAAAGAATCCGCCAGAACCGATTGCGTACAGTCCCTGCAAAGTCTGATAACTTCCGTCTGAAGCATATTTTTCCGGGTGCAGCCATGCAATAACACGGCGAAGTCGGAAGCTTGTGCTTGTCTCCAGAGTCTTCGACAAAACAAACACTCCAACTGAGGCCACTACCACACCGGCTCCAACAAGCATCAGAAACGGTTTCGTCTTTGGGTGCATAACAAAAATAAGAATACATGTAATTCCAAGTACAATCATACCTGTACTTAGGTTATCTGTAAGAATATATACGCACGCAGCATTGAATCCACCCCAAGCCAGTGTCTTCAAAATACCATTCAGGGTCTTTGCCTCTTTACCAAGTTCAATAATCACTACCGGTATAAACAAAATTACTGCGATTTTTGCAACCTCTGCCGGCTGGAACTGCTGATTTCCCGGAAGTCTCAACCACCTTCTCGCTCCATTGACCGTCTTTCCGAGCGGCGTCTTAACTAACGCCATCAGAAAGATTGAAACCCAATACATCGGTTTCGCCAATTTAATATAGTAATGATAATCTATTGTTGATACGATTATCATTCCCAAAAAACCAACCACACAGAAAATCAACTGGCGCTTTAAATAGAACATACTGTCCCCTTGTTTTATCAGGGCACTATAAGAACTGGTACTAAATAGCATTACCAATCCAAAACAAATCAAAAAAATCAGAACAGCCAGCATACTGTAGTCAAAATACTGGTCTGCACTCTTAACATTCCTTGTATTTCTTTTTTTCTTTTTTCTTTCTGCCATTTTTTATACTCTCCAATCGTTTCTATTATAACGGGACACGCTTTCAAAAACAACAGATAATTCATGAGTACAGTAAATTCACAGTTTTTCAGATTGAAACATAATATGATAGTGCAATCAGTTATGAAAGGAATATGGAAAATGCAAAATTACCGTTATCGCTCATCAGGAAATTCCAGAGGCTGTATGAGACAGCCAGATTCCAGTCGAGAATTATGTGCAGGTATAGCATTAGATCAAATGCCTGTGACTATGGCCTATGTACCATGGACGAAATGGCGAAATATTTATGAGGCTGAAAAAGGATTACGAAGAGGAACTATTTTTCAGGATCTGGATAAACCTTTCCGTGGAATAGGAGGTTGTCAAAATGGCAGATAACAGACCTTGCAAAGCAGAGCTTCTGGACTGGATCAACACTGTGAGTTTTGTATGCGATGATACAAAATTGTTTCTGGACACTCACCCATGTAACACAGAAGCCTTAGAATTTTACGAGGAATTTAAAAATCAAAGAATGCAGGCACTTCAGGAATATGCAAAGTATTATGGTCCATTGACACTGGATACCATGTGTACTCCTGCTGATAAGTGGAAATGGATTGATACACCGTGGCCGTGGCAGGAAGGAGGGTGCTAGTCTATGTGGAATTATGAAAAAAGATTACAGTATCCGGTGAAAATCACAAAAACAAACCCAAAAATCGCACAGATTATACTTACGCAATATGGTGGACCTGATGGAGAATTAGGCGCATCTATGAGATATCTCTCTCAACGATACACGATGCCATATAAGGAAGTAACAGGAATACTGACAGATATAGGTACTGAGGAACTTGCCCATCTCGAGATGATCTGCGCCATTGTGCACCAGCTTACCCGCGACCTGACACCTGAACAATTAAAGGAATCTGGATTCGACCAATATTATGTTGACCACACGTTAGCACTTTGGCCTCAGGCAGCCAGCGGCACACCTTGGAGCGCAACAACATTTCAGTCAAAAGGTGATCCTATCACAGATCTACATGAAGACCTTGCAGCAGAGCAAAAAGCACGAACGACTTATGACAATATTTTACGGCTTGTAAAAGATCCTGAAGTCTGCGATCCGATTCGTTTTCTCAGAGAACGTGAAATCGTACATTACCAAAGATTTGGCGAAAGTCTCCGAATCATCCAGGATCACTTGGATAGTAAGAACTTCTATGCAATTAATCCTGAATTTGATCTTAAATCTTAATTCTTAATTCAATTAGCCAAAAATGTCCAACGATACCTTCCGAAAGTATACGCAGTCTCCTGCAAAATAATAATGAGAGTGTGGATCATCCACACTCTCAGTTTCTATAACAAAATATTAATCTCAGTTTCTGTAAAAAATTCAGGAAAGGCTCCTAAAGAAAATTTTCAGCTTTTACATCTTACTTTAATAACATATACACAATAACTGCTGCCACTACGATAATTGCAATCGCAAGAATAATAATCGGTGCTTTAGACACCTTCTCTTCCTCAACAGAAAGCATGTCATCATACGCTTTTTTCATCTCGCGTTCCCGCTTATCACGTACTTCCTTTGGCGGAATATTGGAATACTTCTGTTCTTTTACAGAACGTTCCTTCTTTATATTCTCTTTTCTTGCGCTATCTTTTTTCGCACTATCTCTTCTACCAGCCTCTTTCTTCGCAGACATACGCTCTGTTTTCGGAGCCACATCTTTCGCCTGATGCTGTGGAACTTTAAATTTTTTCTTACATGTATAGCAAAGCAGATAATCCGGATCTTTTTTGCTTGGTTTCAATGGTCCGCCACATGTTGGACACTTCATCATCAATACCTCCTGTTATCTATCTCTTAGATCAATGGATATTTGTCAGTCAGACCTTTTACCATCTCGCGTACTTTTTCAATATTATCCTCACTCTTAATCACAAGTGCAATACCTTCCGCAATCACATCCATATCCTCTTCTACCATGCCTCTTGTTGTAACGGCTGGTGTTCCGAGTCTTACACCACTTGTAACAAATGGTGAACGTGGATCGTTCGGAATTGTATTCTTGTTGCAGGTAATATGAGCTTCATCAAGACGACGCTCCAGCTCTTTTCCCGTCACCTCTTCATCGCGAAGATCTACAAGCATCAGATGATTGTCTGTTCCTCCGGAAATGATTTTCACGCCACGAGACTGTAATCCTTTGCAGAGTGCCTGTGCATTTTTCAGAATCTGCTGTTGATATTCTTTAAACTCTGGCTGTAATGCCTCTTTGAAGCATACTGCTTTTCCAGCAATAACATGTTCCAATGGTCCGCCCTGTATTCCCGGGAATACAGCTTTGTTAAAGTTGAACTTATCTGCTGCCTCCTGGTTACACAGGATCATACCTCCTCTTGGTCCACGAAGAGTCTTGTGAGTCGTTGTCGTTGTCACATGAGCATATGGAATCGGGCTTGGATGCAGTCCTGCTGCAACAAGGCCTGCAATATGAGCCATATCTACCATCAGATATGCGCCTGCTTCGTCTGCAATCTCACGGAATTTTTTAAAATCAATTGTTCTCGCGTAAGCACTTGCTCCTGCGACAATTAACTTCGGTCTCTCTCTCAAAGCGATCTCTCTTACATTATCATAATCGATCACGCCTTCTTCATTGACACCGTAGGACACAATATTAAAATATTTTCCGGAAATATTGACCGGTGAGCCGTGTGTCAGATGTCCGCCGTGATCCAGATTCATTCCCATTACTTTATCTCCCGGCTCCAGCATTGCAAAAAATACTGCCAGGTTTGCCTGTGCTCCTGAATGTGGCTGAACATTTGCATACTCACAGCCAAATAACTCTTTCGCTCTGTCTCTGGCAAGATTCTCTACAACATCTACACACTGGCAGCCGCCATAATATCTCTTTCCCGGATACCCCTCTGCATATTTGTTCGTCAGCGGACTTCCCATGGCCGCCATGACTGCTTTACTTACCCAGTTTTCAGATGCAATCAGCTCGATGTGTGAGTTCTGTCTTTCCATCTCTGCCTTGATCGCATCTGCTATTTCGCTGTCTGTCTTTTCAATTTCATCAAATGTATACATAGTCCTGTCCCTCCTATGGGGACAATTATATCATTTTTATGATTTACTTCCAAGTGTTACTTCGACAGTTTTTTCAGTATATTCGCCATTATTTCCAGGAACCTGTACTGTTACCTTGACTTTATCACCCACACGATAATACTGAAGCTGTTCTTTCAGTGAATTCATATCGCTGATTGTGGTTCCCTCAAGTCCTGTAATAACACTGCCTTTTGTCAGACCTGCCTGCTGGGCTCCACCATTCTTTACAACATCGGAAATATAAACTCCAGTAGGCATATTATACATCTTGGCACTTTCATCCGAGACATCTACACCCTGGATTCCAAGATATCCTTGTTCTGCCTCAGACACTTTTGTCTTTGTCTCCTGATTCATCAAATTCTGGATCGTATCGCTTGCATCAGAAATTGGAATAGCATAGCCCATACCTTCTACACTGTCTGTTGCAACTTTTGCGGTATTAATTCCAATAACTTCACCGTTAGAGTTCAAAAGTGCTCCGCCACTGTTACCAGGGTTGATTGCTGCATCTGTCTGAATCAGAGTACCTCCTTCATAACCGTCCAGTGTCCGCTCCGTTGCAGATACGATACCTGATGTTACAGACTGTCCATAACCAAGTGCATTACCGATTGCGACGACCTGTTCACCTACCTCAAGCTTACTGGAATCTCCCATTGTCGCAACTGCGATTTCATCCATAGTAGAATCTTTCACATCGCTGATCTTGACAGCCACAACTGCAAGATCTTTTGTGGAATCAGTTCCTTTTACATTAGCCTCAACACTTTCATTATCCACAAAAGAAACTGTAAGCTTTTCATTGCCTTCCACTACATGATTATTTGTAAGGATCAGAAGTTCGCTATCTGTCTGGCCGATAATAATACCAGATCCGACACTTGTACTCTCCTGCTGCTGTGTTCCTCCGAAGAAACTCTGTACTTCCTGAACGCTCATATTCGTAATAGATACGATAGATGGCATTGCATTCTTTGCAATCGTTGCAACATCGGAAGTTCCTGTACTGCTTGATGATGTTGTTAGTTTCGCACCATCCACTGTCTGTGCTGTCTTGGCAGTCTTACCGTTTGTAGTTGTTGTGCCGAACACTTTTGTTCCCACATAATTTCCTGTCTGAAATGTTACACTTGCCACAAGACCAAATGCAACTCCGGCGCATACAAGTTTCACTGGTTTTGGCACCTTTCGGTTCTTCTTTGGCTTTGGCGTTTCCTCGTTCATACCATTCATGTCATCAGGTTCTGGTTTATAATAAGTATATTGATTTTCCATATCAATAATCTCCTTTCCTTCATTTCTGTAATAGATTGTATCGTTTAAATGTGTTCGAATTGTGATGAAATCTTGTCAAATCTATAAATTAAAAAAAGAAGCATGCTTCTGACAGCATACTTCTCTATTTCTAAAATATTTAACCGTTATCTTCCGTGCTTCCATATGCATTCTGCAATTCGCTCAACGCCTCCCGCAAAAGTGCATCAGACTGAAGTGCTCCATTATACTCCTCATTCACTTTCCGGAACAGATTCTGAACATCCTGGTGTTTCGTAAGTCTTGCAATGTATCTCTGTACGTCACTCTCTTTTGGATCTGAGATTACCTGCATCTTGTCCTTTTCTTTTTTTGCATAAAATGTTGCAAGTCCTGGTACTTCTGTATAAATCCCTCGGATTTTCATATCGTATGTCACAAATGTCACATATGTATCCGCATCTTTTCCTTCCTTTGTATACACATGCAGATTATGATAAGCTTCTACATAGCCTGTCTCTTCCTGCATCTTCGCAAAGTGTTCTTCCACTGCCCGATTCACTTCCAAAACTGCATCTTCCAAAAGCGGATTTGCCTCTTCCGATTCACATTCCAGATAAACAGCCTGTATCTTCAACGAACTTGTCTTTTGTACCTTCTGTGCTTCTTCTCTGGTAAATCCATACCCCGCTGCTCCTATCGTCATAAAAAGAAGCAGGAGGACAATCCACCTTCTCTTCATAGATCTCCTCCACACATCAGTACTCGTTATTCATACACACCCGGGCGGATTCGAACCGCCGCTCCCGCCTCCGGAGGGCGGTGCTCTATCCCCTGAGCTACGGGTGCCTGGTCAATTTGACTTTGTAATAGTAACACATTTATCTCACAAAGTAAAGTAAATACATGAGATAATTTTCTACACAATTCGAATCATTATAACATTATAGCAAGAGCGCCTTCGGCATTCTTGACCGCTGGCGCTCCCATACACCAATCATAATACTCTTCTATATCATAGATTATCTTTCGCTACTTGCATTGACTGCTCTTCACTTTTCTTATAATCGCAATCTCCGTTCTTTTCTGTCATAATAATAAACATGATCTGACAAAATATCTTCGTCCGGTACCTGTGTCTCATTGACTTCTCTTAACATCTCTGTCAGCATTCTCCGTCCCGGCGAAGCACTCTCCGGCACTATGATCATCTCATGGACACTACTTGGAACCACATAGAAATTCTCTTTAAGACATAAACTGATACCTGCAAGTCTGTCTGGATACAGAATTGCTGATGCTCCATAATTGCGGATCTGATTCGTCAATACATACATAGGTTCTTCCGGACATTTCTCCTTTATTCCTGTAAGTTCCGCAATCAGATCACTCATAGTCAGAAATTCTCCCGGAAGTTCATGCCATGTATTATATCTTGCCTGATGATAAATGTCCTCTTTTGTCACATGCCACAGTTTCAGATGCCGGTTACGGATCATCATTGTCGCCATGCCATAATCTCCTGCTTCAAAAAGTACACAAAAGATAATTGCCAGATCAAGATATGGCACATATGGCACTTCCTGAAGGAGTTCTTCATTTGCCTCACGACCAATCAGACGATAAATCACTTTTTCCTTGATTTTATCGTATTCTCCAAGCTTCTGCTCATCCCACGGCCGGTCAACTTTCAAATCCTCATACAAATCGGCCACTTCTTTTGCAATCTTATCAACTCCTTTGCCGCTAAGGAACTGTTGATAATATTCTTCCAGATAGATGGTCGGTGAAATATTCGTACTGTCATCCTCAATCAGAAGCCCGCTCCGCTCGGTTCCGTTATTCTTCTTCACGGTACGTGTGCTGACTCTGATGTGTGTCCCCATGTTCTCTCTTACTTTTTTCTCTACTGTCTCTAAAAACTGCTTATAATCCATATATCTCCTTTCCTCAGACAGCAGCAGTTTCTGTGTTTCAAATATTATGGTATTAGAATTATAAAAAAGCCCTGCAAAAAATGCAAGGCTTTTGTCGTTTATTTTTCTTATGTTTTCCTTAAACTTATGCTCTTGAAAGATACTCGCCGGAACGTGTATCAATCTTGATGACCTCTCCCTCATTAACGAACAGAGGAACCATAACCTGCGCACCAGTCTCAACGATAGCCGGTTTTGTAGCACCTGTTGCTGTGTTACCTTTTACGCCCGGCTCAGACTCTGTGATCAGAAGCTCAACAGTTGTCGGTGGGTCAATTGCAAATACTTTACCCTGATATGATTTCAGAGTTACGTCTGTTCCTTCTTTTACGAACTTCAGGCTATCTCCAACATCCTCAGAATCAACCGGAATCTGCTCGAATGTCTCGTTGTCCATGAAGTAATACAGGTTTCCGTCAACATAGGAATACTGCATTGTCTTTCTCTCGATAAATGCTTTCTTTAATACATCTTTAGATGGGTTAAATGTTCTCTCAACAACACCACCGTTGATAACATCTTTCAGTTTTGTACGGACGAAAGCAGAACCTTTACCTGGTTTTACATGTAAGAATTCCAGACATTCATATACCTTTCCGTCGATCTCATACGTCGTACCTTTTTCAATATAAGCATCAGCCATTGTATATATCCTCCTTAATCGCACCCGAATGGCACTTTATACGTTTTCACTTTTACCATTTTATAATAGATTGTGCCTTTTTTCAACTATTTTTTCGCCTGTTTCTTGCTTCTTGTATAAAAATACAACACAATCTTCTCCAAATATCTCTTCAGCACAATCTGAATCTCTTCTTTTGGGTGAATCGGTTTCACAAGAATATTGGAAATCCCCGTTCTTTTTGCGCCCCAGACATCCGTAAATAACTGATCTCCGATAAACACACTGTTTGTCTCATCAGTCCCCATGATCTCCATAGCCTTCCGGTAATTCTTTGTTGATGGCTTGTGCGCATTGTACACATAATCTACTTGAATCGGCTCATTGAACATCTTTACACGCGGCTCCTGATTATTGGAAATGAGACAACATTTAAATCCAATCTTTTTTAATCTGTCAAAGAGTGCGATTGCCCTCGCATCAGCCGGTGCTCCATGCGGTACAAGTGTATTGTCAATATCAAAGATCAGGCCACGATATCCTTCTTCATATAATTTTTCAAAATCAATCACATATGTGGAAGCCACATATCTATCCGGGAAAAATCTGTCAAACATTACTCTCCATCCATTTCTGTCAGTCTCTGTACTAACTCTTCACACACCTGAAGAACAGTCTTGTGATCCGTATTGACAATAATATCGGCTGCTGCCTCATATTTTTCACGACGTGCCTCCATCAATTCTGCAATACCTTTTACATTCTTTCGTCCTGCGAGAACCGGTCTGTCATCGGAATCTTTCACGCGCTCATAAACTTCCTCCGGACTGGCAGTCAGAAGAACGACTCTTCCATTCTTCTTCATCTGTTCTACATTGCATTCTCGAAGTACAACTCCGCCTCCGCAGGAAATGAGTACATTTTTGCGGCTCTGCATTTTCTTCAGGAGTTCTGTCTCACAGTTACGGAAATATTCTTCGCCATAAGTTGCAAAAATGTCCGGAATACTCATTCCTTCCTCTTTCACAATTTCCTGATCCATCTCTACAACTTCCATAGCAAACATGGTACTTAAATACTCTGCCACTGTTGATTTTCCAGCTCCCATAAATCCGATCATTACAATATTGTAATCAAATAACTTTCTTGCCTGGATCTTCTTACTGTTCATACGGATACATTCAAAGATATCCTTAATCTCTTCTCTGTACTTATTACCATTCAGCTTTTCTTCCAGTCTCAAGGCCTGTTTTGCCTCCTGCTGCGGCTGTAAAATCGGCATACCATATTCCTCTTTATATGCCATGATTTTTTCTACTATTTTACTTCTTTCAACAAGCGCGTCAATAATCTTATCATCACAAAGCGCCAGACTCTCTCTGTACATTTCCAAATCATTCATCGTATATTACTCCTGTGTCAAATGTGGCCTCTTTATCCACTTCTTTTCTGTCTTACCGGGTGTATTATACCAACAATTATCTTATTTCGCAACTGCCTTATTTTTTCTATTCATTCCTATTCCGGATTCTTGTTCATCGCCATTGCTGACTTTACATCTTTCCGGAACTGATCCCATGCGCCTTCATTTTCCACAAAATATTTCGGACAGATTTTCCCAGTCACATCATAGTGGCGGATCACATCTTCTTCTGTCAGGTTGAACTTCAGACAAAGCCACGCTGTCAGTTGGACCATAGAACGATAAGTCGCATCATTAAACTTTCCAGTCGCATCCGGATGGCAACATTCGATGGATACTGTATCATAATTCCGGTCATTCGATGCATATGCCACTTCCCAGGTCGGAATGCACTGCACGATCTCCCCGTTCAGTCCCACCACGAAATTACTGCTGGCTTTCGTCTCGTGGCTGTCTTTTAACCCTTCAAAATAATTCCGGTTACCTATAGCCGTTGCTCCCGGATTAGCTGTATAGTGGATAACAATCCCTGTAATCTTGTCTGTCTTCTCCTGCGATCTGGAATATGGATTCGGTGTCAGAAGCTCCACATCAATATCAGGCTCTGATGCATCCACTGCTTTCGTATCCACCTCATAATACTTATTGGAAAAAAATCCCGGATTATTTATTTTTATAATCAGCATGAACACTAGCACAATTCCAAGAATAAGAAAACCCAGCCGGATATTCCGCTGGGTCTTTCTTTTCTTCTTTGTCGTGCTTAGAGTTCTTCTTTTTCTATTCCTCTTCATCTGCACGTTCTTTGCCCCGCCTTTTTCTGATCCAAGAATGCCCTAGGCATTCTTGCTGCCCGCCACCTATAGAGGTGGAGTCATCACTCATCTGATATATATTCTACATATTCCAGCGAAACATTTTATGAATGAATTCTTATTAATTTATGAATTTTATTATCTGCTGTTCACTCAGCCACAAATTCTATCTTTCAATGCAAAAGCAGCTCACCAATGAATTACTGATCTTACTCGTCTACGCTGTAGTTCGGAGCTTCTTTTGTGATGTGGATGTCATGTGGGTGACTCTCTTTTAATGATGCAGAAGAAATCTTGACAAATCTTCCTTTTTCCTTCAGATCTTCGATTGTCGGTGCTCCACAGTAACCCATACCGGAACGAAGACCTCCCATTAACTGGAATACAGTATCTTCTACGCTTCCCTTGTAAGCGACACGTCCTTCGACACCTTCCGGTACCAGTTTCTTGGCATCTGTCTGGAAGTAACGGTCTTTACTTCCGTTCTCCATAGCGGAGATAGATCCCATACCACGGTAAACCTTGTATTTTCTTCCCTGATATAACTCAAATGTTCCAGGGCTCTCGTCACAACCTGCAAAGATACTTCCCATCATACATACATTTGCTCCGGCTGCAATCGCCTTTGTCATATCTCCTGAGTACTTGATTCCTCCATCAGCAATAATCGGAATTCCATATTTATCTGCTGCTTCATAGCAATCCATAACTGCTGAAATCTGAGGCACACCGATACCTGCGATGATACGTGTTGTACAGATAGATCCAGGTCCGATACCAACCTTAACTGCATCAGCTCCTGCTTTGATCAGATCCTCTGTAGCCGCTCCTGTTGCAACGTTACCAGCAATAACCTGAAGATCCGGGAATTTAGACTTGATCATATCCACTGTGCGGATAACATTTGCTGAATGTCCGTGTGCAGAATCAAGAACAACAACATCAACCTTTGCATTGACAAGCTCCTGAGCTCTCTCAATACAGTTTGCTGTAATACCAATAGCAGCACCACAAAGAAGACGTCCCTGTGAATCCTTTGCTGCAAGAGGGTATTTGATCTGTTTTTCAATATCTTTAATTGTAATAAGTCCTTTTAAGTGAAAATCCTTATCTACAATTGGAAGTTTCTCTTTTCTTGCTTTTGCAAGGATCCGTTTCGCTTCCTCCAGTGTAATTCCTTCCGGTGCTGTGATGAGCCCCTCAGAAGTCATAGACTCTTTGATCTTCTTTGAGAAATCTTCCTCAAATTTCAGATCGCGGTTCGTGATAATACCGACCAGCTTTCCGTTCTCTGTGATCGGCACACCTGAAATGCGGAATTTAGCCATTAATTCATTAGCATCTGCCAGTGTATGATCCGGTGAAAGATAAAATGGATCTGTAATAACACCATTCTCAGAACGCTTTACTCTGTCTACCTCTTCAGCCTGAGCCTCAATAGACATATTCTTATGAATGATACCGATTCCTCCCTGACGAGCCATAGCAATTGCCATACGATGCTCTGTAACCGTATCCATACCTGCACTCATCATCGGTATGTTAAGGTGGATCTTCTTTGTCAGATATGTTGACAGATCAACCTGATTCGGAATTACTTCTGAATAAGCTGGTACTAAAAGTACATCATCAAATGTAATACCTTCTCCAATAATCTTTCCCATGATTATTATCCTCACTTTCCTTTGTAATATTTAAAAGCTATGATACAAAAAACAGTCGGCATTTGTCAACCATTTTCTCTATTTTACCACAAATTGTATTAAAAAGAAAACTCCCTAAAGGGGGAGTTTTCATAATACTAATCTATGATTATTAGAATTGCTAATACACTATTCTTACATCATTCCCATGCCTGCTCCGCCGCCTGCTGGCATTGCCGGAGTATCTTCTTTGATGTTCGCTACACAAGACTCTGTTGTCAGAAGCGTAGATGCTACACTTGTTGCGTTCTGAAGTGCACTTCTTGTTACTTTAGCCGGATCAAGGATTCCTGCCTCTACCATATCTACATACTCTTCTGTCAATGCGTTAAATCCTACGCCTGGTTCAGACTCAGATACTTTATTGATAATAACAGAGCCTTCCAGTCCTGCATTTGCAGCAATGTGGAATAATGGAGCCTCCAGTGCTTTGAGAACTACATTAGCTCCTGTCTTTTCATCACCTTCCAGTGTTGCAGCATATTTTGCTACTTCTTTTGCTGCATGGATATATGCAGAACCGCCACCAGAGATAATTCCTTCTTCTACTGCTGCTCTTGTTGCTGCCAGAGCATCTTCCATACGAAGTTTTGCTTCTTTCATCTCAACTTCTGTTGCTGCTCCGACACGGATTACTGCAACTCCGCCTGCCAGTTTTGCAAGTCTCTCCTGAAGTTTTTCTTTATCGAATTCAGATGTTGTATCCTCAATCTGAGCTTTAATCTGAGCAACTCTTGCCTGGATGGAATCTTTGTCTCCACAGCCGTCTACGATAACTGTATTCTCTTTCTGTACTTTGACTGATTTTGCACGTCCAAGCTGATCCATAGTAGTATCTTTCAGCTCTAATCCAAGCTCCTCAGAAATTACCTGTCCGCCTGTCAGAATAGCGATGTCTTTGAGCATCTCTTTTCTTCTGTCACCATATCCAGGTGCTTTTACAGCAACAACATTGAATGTTCCACGCAGTTTATTTACGATCAGGGTTGTAAGAGCTTCACCCTCAACATCCTCTGCAATGATCAGAAGTCTGGATCCTGACTGAACGATCTGCTCAAGTACTGGAAGGATTTCCTGAATATTGCTGATTTTCTTATCTGTGATCAGAATATATGGATCCTCCAGATTAGCTTCCATCTTATCCATATCTGTTGCCATATATGCAGAAATGTATCCACGATCGAACTGCATTCCTTCTACAAGGTCAAGCTCTGTTTTCATTGTCTTAGATTCTTCGATTGTGATAACACCATCGTTAGAAACCTTCTCCATAGCATCTGCTACCATCTGGCCTACTTCCTCGCTTGCTGCTGAAATAGCTGCAACCTTAGCGATCTGGTCTTTACCGTTAACTTTGCTGGACATGTTCTTAATTGCCTCAACGGCTGCATCTGTAGCTTTCTGCATTCCTTTACGGAGAATGATCGGGTTAGCACCTGCTGCCAGGTTCTTCATTCCTTCATGTACCATAGCCTGTGCAAGTACAGTAGCTGTTGTTGTACCATCTCCTGCTACATCATTTGTTTTAGATGCAACTTCTTTGATGATCTGAGCTCCCATATTCTCAAATGGATCTTCTAACTCGATTTCTTTTGCGATTGTAACACCATCATTTGTAATCAGTGGTGCACCAAATGATTTGTCGAGTACTACGTTACGTCCTTTTGGTCCAAGTGTCACTCTTACTGTATCTGCTAACTGATTTACTCCTGCTTCCAGGGCTGCTCTTGCTTCTGCTCCGTATTTAATTTCCTTTGCCATGATTAAACTGCCTCCTAAATTAGACTTTACTGATTTCACACAAAATATTTAAAATTAACAAACATTCCTTATTCGATGATTGCTAAAATATCATCCTGTTTCACAACAATATATTCTTCGTCTTCAATCTCAACAGATGTTCCTGCATATTTAGAATAGATAACCTGCTGTCCTACTGTTACGTTCATCTTCACTTCTTTTCCATCAACAGTTCCGCCTGGTCCAACTGCCACAACTTCTGCCTGCTGTGGTTTTTCTTTAGACTGTCCAGGTAATACGATTCCTGACTTTGTAGTCTCCTCAGCCACGATCTGTTTCAATACGACTCTGTCTCCTAATGGTACTAATTTCATATTTATTCCTCCTTGCTTTAACATCTCTTTTATATTGTTAGCACTCATAAAAAGAGAGTGCTATTAAAAACTCTAGGTATAAAATAGCACTCTCTTTCTCTTTTGTCAACACTCTTTTATTTATTTTATCTTGTTTATATTTTTTTCATAAAAGCCGTTTTGTACACGAAATACTAAGACTTTTCCGACTTTATTACAGTATCTTTCACGTATGACGCCCTGGCACCAGATTTCTTTTTTTTCACTATTGATCGTACATCTATATACTCCATCCAGCAAAAAACTTGTGATATCTGATTTTCCTGCAATTAAGTATATGTTCTCTTCTTCCGGATCATACCGGATTACTTTACAATGATGAATGATTTCATCTTTTTCTCCATCTTCCAAAAACGTCCGCGTCATCTGAAGCAGCGCCGGACACTCTTCATACATGTTGTCCATCCTCCGATTTTTCAAAGTTTAACCTCTGTTCTTTTCTTCCTTGATGTGCTCCAGTTCTGTAAATACATAATCATTTACAACTTTGATATAAGTTCCTTTCATTCCTGATGAACGAGATTCAATCACGCCTGCACTTTCAAACTTGCGCAGAGCATTTACAATTACAGAACGGGTGATTCCAACTCTGTCTGCAATCTTACTTGCAACCAGAATTCCCTCTGAGCCATCCAGCTCATCAAAAATATGAATGATCGCTTCAAGTTCTGAATAAGATAATGTACTAATCGCAGACTGTACAATGTGTTCTTTTCTTGTCTCCTCTGCACTTTCTTCGTTAACAGAACGGAGCATCTCCAGTCCTACAACTGTTGTTCCATACTCGCTGAGAATGATATCATCAATCTCATATGGTTTATCTACTTTGTAAATGAACAATGTTCCGAGACGCTCTCCTGCAATATTGATTGGCGTGATGATTGCCTGATATCCTCCGCTTGCCTCAGCAGAAAATCCCAGTGTCTGAAGATTTACATTCTCCTTTGTTGATAAGATACTAAGCAATCTCTCGTTCAACATACCATCAATATGCTCGCCAACCTCACAGGCAATCAGTTCTCCAATCGGCTGTACATTCAGGCACCGACTTTTTCCAAGCACCTTTCCTTTTTTACTGACTACCAGAACATTTGACTCCAGTATCTCAGTCAAGACATCACAAATGTCATTAAATACAACCTTGCTCGAATTATTGTTGTGTAGTAATTTGTTGATTTTTCTAGTTTTATCTAATAATTGTACGCCCATATGCAATTCCTCCATCTATGAGTGTATATTATCATACAATTCACGCTTATTCAATAAATTTCCTTAATTTTCTTTCTCTTTTTTTATACTTTCAGTGTAACCACATTGTTCATTGCTACAAAGAAGTTTATTTCCTTTTTCTACCATATAATTTCCACACTGAGGACACTTCTTTTCAGACGGTTTTTGCCAGGACATGAACTCACATTCCGGATTATTTTCACAACCGTAATAACGTCTTCCCTTCTTCGTTTTGCGAATTACTACATCTTTTCCGCACATCGGACATTTTACACCAATCTTTTCCAGATACGGCTTTGTATTCCGACATTCCGGGAATCCCGGACATGCCAGGAATTTTCCATGCGGACCGTATTTGATAACCATGTTTCTGCCACATTCTTCACAGATTACATCCGTTACTTCGTCCTCGATTTTTACCTCTTCCAGTTCTTCTTCCGCTTTTTTCACGGCTGCGTCCAAATCCGGATAGAAATTTTCAATAATCGTCTTCCATCTGACTTTTCCTTCCGCAACACCGTCCAGAAGACTTTCCATATTTGCCGTAAAACTGACATCCACAATACTTGGGAATGAATGCATCATTATATTATTAACAACTTCTCCAAGTTCTGTCATATAAAGGTTTTTATTTTCCTTCGCAACGTATCTTCTATTTATAATCAATGTAATTGTCGGTGCATAAGTACTTGGGCGTCCGATTCCCAGCTCCTCCAAAGTCTTTACAAGAGACGCCTCTGTGTAGTGTGCCGGCGGCTGTGTAAAATGCTGCTTACTGTCAAACTGTTCCAGAGAAAGTTCACTGTTCTCATCCAGTCCCTTTAAAAGCACACCCTTCTCGTCTTTTTCTTCTCCCGCCTCCGTATAGATCAGACGGAATCCTTCAAATGCAATCTTTGATGTTGCAACATTGAAACGATATTTTCCTGCTGCGATTTTTACAGAAGTGGTCTCATAAACTGCAGGCATCATACGGCTTGCAACAAAACGTTTCCAGATCAGCTGATACAGGCGGAACTGGTCACGGGACAAGGAATCCTTCAACATAGCCGGAGTGCGGGTAACATCCGTCGGACGAATTGCCTCATGAGCATCCTGAATCTTCTGACTGCCACTTTTCCTGGCGCCTTCTGCTGCCACATACTGACTGCCATACTGCTCTCCAATATAGCTTCTTACATTCGCATCTGCCTCTTCGGAAATACGGGTAGAATCCGTACGAAGATATGTGATAATACCCACGGTTCCACTTCCCTTGACATCAACTCCTTCATAAAGCTGCTGCGCAATACGCATCGTCTTGGAGGTTGCAAAATTCAAAGCTTTGGAAGCTTCCTGCTGCAGTGTACTTGTCGTAAATGGGACCGGTGCCTTTTTTGTACGCTCTCCTTTTTTGATCTCACTCACTTCATAGTCCGCACCATCAAGCTCCTTTAAAATCTTATTCAAGTGTTCTTTCGACTCAATCGTCATCTTCTCTTTCTCTGTTCCGTAGAACTTCGCAATCAAAGGCTTTCTCTCACCTTTTACGTTCAGCTCTGCATCCAGAGTCCAGTATTCCTCTGGAATAAATGCATCGATTTCCGCCTCACGATCTGCTATAATGCGAAGCGCTACAGACTGCACACGACCGGCACTTAAACCTCTCTTTACTTTGGCCCAGAGGAGGGGACTGATGCGGTATCCAACCACACGGTCCAGCACACGTCTCGCCTGCTGTGCATCCACCAGATCCATATCAATATCCCGCGGGTTCTTAAGAGATGCCTTCACCGCATTCTTGGTGATCTCATTGAAGCTAATACGATAAACCTTCTTATCCTCCAGTTTCAATGCTTTACTCAGATGCCAGGAAATCGCCTCTCCTTCGCGGTCCGGGTCAGTTGCGAGATAAACTTTATCTGCTTTTTTCACTTCTTTTCTGAGATTTGCAAGGATCTCACCTTTTCCACGTATCGTAATATACTTCGGTTCGTAGTCATTCTCCACATCTACACCAAGCTGACTTTTCGGGAGATCTCTGACATGTCCATTTGACGCAGCCACCACATAATTACTTCCCAGAAACTTTTTGATTGTTTTCACCTTTGCCGGTGACTCCACTATCACGAGATATCGTGCCATATCTGTATCTAACCTCCATGTTATCTGTATCGGGCAAATTCCCGTACACTATTTTCGTTCAAATGCAAATGTTTCATCTCACATCTGACATTCTGACATAATAATTCTTTGCCGTTTCTTTTATATATCCTTCCATCTCCAGCGTCATAAGTGTCTCCATAAGAATCCGTGCATCAAGCCCGGTCTTCACCTGAATCTCACTTACATTTCTGGGGAACAAATCGAGACAACTATACACCACTTTTTCTGTTGTTTCAAGCATTTTTTCATTTTTTAATAATTCTGTAGAGTTTTCAGAAACCTCAATCTGCAGTTCTTTCAGGAATTCTTCCGGCGAGATTAATATGCCCGCACCTTGTCTGATCAGCCTGTGGCACCCCTGACTAAGAGTACTTGTGACAGGCCCTGGAAGAGCATATACGTCCCTCCCCTGTTCCAGTGCCATATCTGTAGTAATCAAAGATCCGCTTTTTTCTTTCGCTTCCATCACAAGCACTACATCTGCCAATCCACTGATGATACGATTTCTCAGTGGAAAATGATATGACATAGGTGGTTCTCCTGGTATTTGCTCCGAAATAATCCCTCCTTCTCTCTGAATATCCATATACAGACCGATATTTTCTCTCGGATAACAAATGTCCACACCGCAGCCTAACACGCCATAAGTTGTTCCCCCTCCATTTAGCGCACCCCGTTGTCCGGCCCCGTCAATACCAAGTGCAAGACCACTGATAATCTGTACCCCGGCTGATGCCAGACATTTTCCATATTCCAGCGCCTGCCCTTCCCCGTAATTACTACATCTTCTTGCTCCGATAATCGCTACCGAAGGCCGGTCTTCTTCCGGCAGTTTCCCTTTTACGTAAAGTGCATACGGTGCACCGTCAAGCTCCGACAACCGTTTCGGATATGTTTTTTGAAAATATGGCACAAAGTCAATTCCTTTTTCTTCCATATTATAATATTTTTCTTCTAAATCTTTCTGCTTTCTCGCCATTTTCAGCTGTTCTATATCCTTTTTTGTCAGGAAATTCTGTAATCTGAGTTGAGTTTCTTCTATATAATATATCTCTTTTGCAGAGCCATATGCCTCTCTTAGTTTTTTCTTCTTATTATCAGAGATATTTTTCATTCTGGCAAACCAGTATTCATAAATCACCCACATTACCTCCCCCAGTATTTTTTATCCAGCATACGGTATCCAAGCGCCTCTTTCAGATGACTGCATCCAATCTGTTCTTCCCCGTCCAGATCAGCGATCGTTCTGGCGACTTTCAATACTTTATGATAAGTCCGGGCAGTCAGATTCATCGTTGAAAATGCACATCGCATCAGTTTTTCTTCTTTTTCTCCAATTTGGCAAAATTCTTTCATCTGCCGTACTCCGATTCCGGAGTTTGTCCGGATATCGGTCCCCTCATAACGCTGCTCCTGGATTTTTCTCGCTGTGCAGACACGGTTACGTATTTCTGCTGATGTTTCCTCTTTTCCAGTCTTGTGTAATTCCCCATATTCTACCCTTGAAGCCTCTACACATAAATCCATACGATCTAAAAAAGGCTGGCTTACATGGCCCAGATATTTTTGAATCTGCGTTTTTGTACAATTACATTTGTTCAAATCCGGATAATTTCCACAAGGACACGGATTCATTGCCGCAATCAACATAAAATCAGCCGGATACTCATAACATCCACTGTTTCTGGAAATCCGGATTTTATGTTCCTCCAGAGGTTGTCTTAAAACTTCCAGCACTGGCTTATGGAATTCCGCCAGTTCATCTAGAAATAAGACACCTCCATGTGCAAGACTGATTTCCCCCGGATTCGGTATCACACCACCACCAATAAGTGCTGCTCTCGTTACCGTATGATGTACACTTCGAAATGGACGTTTTGTAATCAACGGATGTTCCCGGTCTACCATCCCTGCCACGCTGTAAATCTTTGTCACCTCCATACTCTCTTCCAACTGCATCGGCGGTAAAATGGTCGGGATTCGCTTTGCCACCATGGATTTTCCGCTTCCCGGCGGACCTACAAGCAACAGATTATGACCACCCGCTACTGCAACTTCAACCGCCCGCTTCACCATATCCTGTCCACAGATATCACTGTAATCCACATCATATAACATCTCCGGTTCCCATATCTGTTTAAACTCAGTGATTGCTTTCGTCTCTGATATTTTTTCCCCTAACCTTTCCTTCTTATTTAAATCCCGGCACAATTGTTCCAATGTCCCGGCACCTATAATACGGATTCCCGGAACAAGACGCCCTTCTCTTACATTTTTTTCAGGCAAAATACATGTGTGAAATCCCTGCAGCTTTGCCTCCAGAACGATTGGCAGAACTCCCTCTACTTCACGTACTTTCCCGTCCAGACTAAGTTCCCCGGCTACAAGAACTCTCTCCAGCGCTTTTGCAGGAATATTGCCAACAGCTTCTAATACAGATAATGCGATTGGAAGATCATAAGATGCTCCTTTCTTTTTCACCGTTGCCGGCGACAGATTTACTACGATTTTCTTAGGTGGAAGCGAAAATCCACTGTTACGGATTGCAGTCCGCACCCGCTCAGCAGCCTCCTTCACTTCCGACGAAAGATATCCCACCATATGGAACATCGGAAGACCATTACTGACATCTGATTCTGCATGGATCACTTCAATGTGAAGTCCCTGAACACAGGCAGACGCAATTGAACTAAATGCCATTCATACACCTCATTTCTAACTGAACTATACTTTTTATTCACATTTTCATGTTCAGTCACTCATAGATTTTTTCGATAATCAGGTAACAATTAATAACAATCAATCTCAATCAAAATCGTTGGATTCTCCGGCGGATACCGCCCGATACAACAGATCTCCTGCAGACGGAAGAATTTCCTGTCTGAAGTAGCATCAGTATAGCACACTTTTCCACATGGGAAAAGCACAAATTTTCATTTTCCATCATAAACTATATCAAATCTGTCTCGAGGTGCATTTCTTGAAATCTTTCCCCCTTCCCCTGACTGCTTCTGAAGAACAATATTACCTGCAAAAATATATCGAGGGCGACTTAAATGCCAAGCATATCCTGATTGAGCATAATCTCCGGCTCGTAGCTCATATTGTCAAAAAATATCAGGCAAATGTAGAAGAAGCTGAAGATTTGCTTTCCATTGGCACCATCGGGCTGATCAAAGCAGTCGTTACATTTAATCCGGAAAAAAACGTACGTCTCGGAACTTACGCTGCACGCTGTATTGAAAATGAAATTCTGATGCATATGCGTGCCAGAAAAAAAACTTCTCGGGAAGTCTCCCTTTATGAACCAATCGGCACGGACCGGGAAGGCAACGAAATCCAGCTTTTCGATGTAATTGAGACAGACGATCAGGAGGCCCACCGGAAAATCGAGGAAAAAGATGATATTTTAAAATTATATCAACACGTAGAGTCTAAATTATCCACCCGGGAACGTCTGGTCTTAAAAATGCGCTATGGTTTGTATAACGAAGAAGAATATACACAGCGCGAAATTGCAAAGCTTCTTGGCATCTCCCGCTCCTATGTATCCAGAATCGAAAAGAGCGCTATTGAAAAACTGCGTGGGTATTTTTAATACTTGCGCAGTCTTCTTTTTTCCTGTACTATATTAGGTATAGGGTGTGGTATATATTATGAAAGATATATTGAAAAAATCTATATTTTACAGTTTCGCAATTGCTTTAACTTCGCAGCTCAGTATTAACTGGTTCACAGCAAACTTTAAAATATCCATTGCAGTCGTTATTCTGGCCGCTTGTGGATTATTAATGTCCAATTTTCCACTGATTCCGGTTACATTTTTATCCGCAATCGGTGTATTTTCTATGCGTATGATCGTCTACTGGATCACCCACGGGCACTGGACGAGTCCTTCTCACTATATGCCGGAGATAGCTTTCTATCTTTGCTACGGACTTCTTCTACATCTGTATATCAGACGGTTTGATCATTTGTCGGCTGCTATTCATGAAAAGAGGAACCTGACACTGGGAGCTCTGATTCTGATCGACTACTTGGCAAACTTTATCGAGCTTCTCGTACGACTGGAACTCAGTTCCCTTGTACTTCACATGCAGTCCGGAATCTTTCTGGCTGCTGTTATACGTTCCTGTCTCACATGGCTTGTCATGTTGCTCTTTGAAAAATACCGGATCTTTTTAATTAAGAAAGAACATGAGGAACGTTATCAGAAACTGGTACTTCTCTTCTCCAAACTCAATGGGGAAATTGTCTGGATGAAGAAAAATACTACATTAATAGAAGAAACTATGAATAATTCTTACCGGCTCTTTGAAACACTGCGTGACTCAGGTGCCGATCCTGGCCTTGCCTCTTCTGCGCTTACTACTGCAAAAGATATTCACGAGATAAAGAAAGAATATCTGTTGATCATGCGTGGAATTTCCGAAGCACTGGAACAGGAACTGGAAAATGACGGTATGTATCTGGAAGAAGTGCTCTCCCTTTTAAAATCTTCCATCACCAATCTGGCGGAATCACAGGGAAAGACACTGAATCTTACTTATGAATATCAGAAAAATTTCTATACTTCCAGCCACTATGCCCTTCTTTCCATCTTCCGTAACCTTTTTGTAAATGCTTTGGAAGCTTCGAAGACTGACACAGTTAATCTTTCTGTCACAGAGGTCATCGAAGATGGGCAGGCTATTTTTACCGTTACTGATGACGGCCCGGGAATTCCGGCTGAATACATAGGAGAAGTATTTAAGACTGGATTCTCAACCAAGATTAATTTCCAGACAGGGGAAGTCAGCCGGGGACTTGGGCTGAATCTGGTACAAGATCTTGTAGAAGGGGAATTACATGGAACAATTGGTCTGACCTCTGTTCCTGGTCGGACAGTTTTTACCATCTGCATTCCTTTAAATGAATTGGAGGTAATGTCAAAATGATGTCTTTCTATTTTATAGACGATGACAAAAATATTTGTAACATTTTGAAACTAATTATAAATGAACGAGGACTTGGGGTATGTTGCGGCAGTGCTAATAATGCGGCTGAAGCACTGGAAGATCTTCCTTCAGCTAAACCGGATATTGTAATTGTAGATCTGCTCATGCCTGAGATGGACGGAATCAGCTTTGTAAAACAGGCTCGAAAAATAGTACCAGATGCATCTTATATTATGCTGTCTCAAGTGTCCTCCAAAGATATGATTGCTTCTGCCTATGAAGCCGGGATTGAATTCTTTATCCAGAAACCAATTAATAGTGTGGAAGTAGAAGCTGTCATCAAAAAAGTTTCCGATGGCTTATCTATGAAACGAATGGTCCGCAAAATGCAAAACATTTTTATGGAAGATACCAGCCCTGCAACTGTGACTGTACCTGACAATAGTGAGCAGATTGAGAATTCCCTTCGCACAATCCTTACAAGAATCGGTATTATCGGAGATATTGGCAGTAAAGATATCATTTCTATCGTCAAATATCTGGTCGACCACCAGGATAATGCTGACTCACTGACAGTTAGCGATCTGTGCAGCCGCTTCTGTGATACACCGAAATCTATGGAGCAGCGCATACGCAGAACAGCATTTAATGGCCTTGTAAACCTGGCTCACCTTGGTCTTGAAGATTATAGTAACGAAATTTTTGTAGACTATTCCAGCACATTATACAATTTTGAGCAGGTTCGCAGGGAAATGGATTTTATACGTGGAAAGACTGATAAACACGGCAATGTAAGGATTAAGCAGTTTTTGAACGCATTGGCCTCTTATTGTCAATAATGCACAAAGTTATCACGATTTGTTAAATTTTTAATGGTATTTTGACACCATTTGATACTTTTTGTAACCATGCTTATATATTAATCTCATCAATAAACATGTCGATGTTATTAAAATAGCAAATCAAAGAAATGTGAGGTACAAAGTATGGTAACAATTTTATCTGGTGTAGGTTTACTACTCGTCACTCTGGCAGTCTTCTCTCTTTTCAGTCTGAAGATGCCAAAAGGATCTCTTGCAATGGGCGGTATGGCAGACGCAGCCGTTGCAACATTCCTTGTTGAAGCAATTCATAAGTATATTTCCGGTGATCTGATTGGCATTGCATTCTTACGTGAAGTTGGAGATATCTCCGGAAGCATGGGCGGCGTTGCCGCAGCTACTCTTGTTCCAATTGCAATGGGTGCTAACCCGTTATTCGCAGTTGTAGCCGGTGTTGCTGTTGGTGGATTCGGAATCCTTCCTGGATTTATCGCAGGTTATGTCATCGGATTCATCGCTCCGATTATTGAAAAGAAACTTCCTGTTGGAATTAACATTATTGCAGGAGCACTTGTAATTGCTCCAGTTGCCCGTATTATTGTAACAGTTGTTGATCCTGGTGTAACATGGATTCTGTCACACATTGGTGCTACTATTTCTGCTGCTACAGACCAGTCTCCAATCGTTATGGGATTCCTGTTAGGTGGAATGATGAAGATGATCTGTACATCGCCGCTTAGTTCTATGGCGCTCACAGCTATGTTAGGACTGACCGGTCTTCCAATGGGTATTGCAGCCATCGCATGTTTTGGTGGATCCTTTACAAATGGACTTGTATTCCACAAACTAAAACTTGGTAACAAAGGTAATGTGATCGGCGTTATGCTTGAGCCATTAACACAGGCTCCAATCGTTACTTCTAACCCGATTCCGATTTACGGTTCTAACTTCTTCGGAGGTGGATTTGCCGGAATTTCAGCAGCAGTATTCCACATTGTGAACGATGCACCTGGTACAGCATCTCCAATCCCTGGACTGTTAGCACCATTTGCATTTAACCCGGTTCAGAATGTATTACTTGCTCTTCTGTTCGCAGCTATCGGAGGAAGTGTTGCAGGACTTGTAGGTGGAACAATTTTCAAACACATTCGTATGAAAAACGGAACTTACGAGAAAGCATCTGAAGCAGCCGAAGAAATGGCAGAAGCAGAGCTTGAGCCTGGAATGTAAGTATCGCACTCCATCGATATTGACATTGATACATATTAAAAAAGATGCGCTTCGCCAGCGCATCTTTTTTTACATTAGAAATGGAATTCACGATAATCTATGCTACAGGCTCTCATTTACCACCTTACTAGGCTTCCGGCTCCTGTCTGCGTAAAATATCATATGGGCTTGCCTGACCGCCTTCTAACTCAATATAGAGTACTTGTTTAGAATGCGGTGCACTCTCCTGATCTTCACCATCTTCATTGACAATCCGTTTGACTGTGACTTCTACATTTTCTCCGTCAGGTTTCATAATTTCAATTGTCTCACCGACCGAGAATTTGTTACGTTGCTCAATCTTGCAGCGCCCGTCACAGATTTCTCCTACAATTCCAAGATAAGTATATTCTTTTACATAAGTATTGCTGTCATAGATCTGGCTCTCTTCGGTTGGTTTTCCAAAGTAGAATCCTGTAGTGAACTGACGATAGGTGCAGTTGGATATCTGATCCAGATACCAAGGCATGTTATCTCTGTATTTCTGTGGATCTTCCAGATAGTCATCTATCGCTTTGCGATAAGTTCTTGCAACGGTTGCAACATAAAGAGCCGTTTTCATACGCCCTTCAATTTTAAAGCTGTCGATTCCGGCATCGATCATTTCCGGAATATGCTCAATCATGCATAAGTCTTTTGAGTTGAAAATGTATGTTCCACGCTCATTTTCATAGACAGGCATATACTCTCCCGGTCTCGTCTCTTCCACGATGGAATATTTCCAGCGGCACGGATGCGTGCATGCTCCCTGATTTGCGTCACGACCGGTAAAGAAATTACTAAGCAGACATCTTCCGGAATATGATATACACATTGCTCCGTGAATAAAGCTTTCAATCTCCATCTCAGCCGGGATTCTTTCACGGATTTCTTTGATTTCTCTCAAGGATAATTCTCGGGCAGATACTACGCGGGAAGCTCCCTGCTTCCACCAGAACTGATAGGTCGCATAGTTCGTGTTATTCGCCTGCGTGCTGACGTGACGCTGAATCTCTGGGCAGATTTCCTTTGCCAGCTCAAACACACCGGGATCTGCGATAATAAGCGCATCCGGTCCAACTTCTTTTAATTCTTTCAGATACTCTTCTACTCCCGGAAGATCATCATTATGCGCAAGAATATTGACCGTCACATGTACTTTTACACCATGTGCATGCGCAAATTCCACACCCTTCTTCATATCTTCCATGGAAAAATTCTTTGCTTTCGCACGAAGCCCAAATGCTTCGCCACCAATATATACTGCATCTGCACCAAACATAACCGCAGTCTTCAATACTTCCAGACTGCTGGCCGGGATTAATAATTCCGGACGTTTCTGACTCATACTTCTCTTCTCCTTCTCTTTTTATTAACTTTCTATTCTTCTTAAATATCACTGCTTAAATATCTATCACTATTTAAATATCACTGCGCTTTACACTCAATGCCACGCCGTCTCCCAGTGGAATAATCGATGTCTGCAACTGATCATGATGCTTTAACTCATAGAGATATTCCCGCATACGGCTGTGAATAGTCCGGTTCCTGCGCTCCACCGCGAATCTGGATTCAATAATATCACCTTCCTGCAGCACATTATCTGACACAAGCACTCCATCTGTCCCAAGAAGCCGCATAACTTCCGGAAGGTAATGAATGTACTGCCCTTTTGCCGCATCCACAAATATCAGGTCATACGGCCCTTCCAGGCCATGCATCACTTCCAGGGCATCTCCCTCAATCAAATCAATCTGCTCTTCCTTCCCTGCCCGTTTAAAATTCGCCCGGGCTATCGGAATTCGTTTATCATAATTTTCTATTGTTGTAATATGCCCGCCTTCCGGCATATATTCACTCATAAGAATTGACGAAAAACCAACCGCAGCTCCTACTTCCAAAATCCGCATCGGTCTTTTGATCATCAGCAGAACCTTCAGAAAACTCTGCATTTCCTTCCGGATAATCGGCACACGGTCTCTTAAAGCTTCCTGCTCAATCGCTTCAATTACCGCGCTTTCCGGCACCTCCAGCGACCGGATATAAGTCACCATCCGCTCATCTACGATCATTTACAACCACCTCTCTCCTCAATCAGGGACACCCCTCTTCGCAATTGGGGACGTAGCACTTCTTCAAAGTACTACGTCCCCTGTTAAATAAATATCACTTTATACATCCATAATAATCGGCAAAATCATCGGACGACGTTTTGTTTTTTTCCAGATAAATTCGTTCATTGTATCGCGGATCACTAATTTTATCTTGCTCCAGTCAGCATTTCTCTGATGATTCAGGCAATCTTCTACTGCGTCAGTTACGACTTGTCTTGCCTCTTCCATAAGATCTTCTGACTCACGAACATAGACAAATCCACGGGACACAATATCCGGTCCTGCCAGGAGTTGGTTGCTTCCGCGCTCTAACGTCAGGACTACAATCATAATTCCGTCCTCTGCCAGATGCTGTCTGTCTCGAAGTACGATATTTCCCACATCACCGACACCAAGTCCGTCTACAAGAATCTCTCCCGTATGGACTTTATCTACGACTTTTGCCTCTTGTTCACTGACTTCCAGTACATCTCCGGAATGAAGCATGAAGACATTCTCTTTTGGAATTCCAAGAGATTTTGCCAGGTTCGCATTCGCCTTTCTGTGACGGTACTCACCATGTACCGGTACTGCATACTTTGGTTTGACCAGTGAATAAATCAGCTTTAATTCTTCCTGGCACGCATGTCCGGATACATGAGCATCCTGAAAGATAACATTTGCACCTTTCTCAGACAGCTCATTGATAACTCTGGATACGGATTTCTCATTTCCAGGGATCGGGTTAGAGCTTAAAATAACTGTATCGCCTGGCATGATCGTTACCTTCTTGTGAATGTCTGCCGCCATTCTGGAAAGAGCCGCCATAGACTCACCCTGGCTTCCGGTCGTGATCAGAACCGTCTTCTCCGGCGGATAATTCTTAAGCTGGTCAATCTCGATCATCGTGTTCTCCGGAACATTCAAGTATCCGAGTTCCTGTGCTACCTGAATGATATTCACCATACTGCGTCCTTCTACCACAACCTTACGGTCATACTTGCACGCTGAGTTGATGATCTGCTGTACACGATCTACATTAGACGCAAATGTCGCAATGATGATTCTTGTATTCTGATGTTCTGCAAATATATGATCAAAGGTAATACCTACCGTACGTTCAGACTGTGTAAAGCCTTTTCGTTCTGCATTGGTACTGTCTGACAAAAGTGCCAGTACTCCTTTTTTCCCGATCTCTGCAAATCTCTGAAGATCGATAGCATCTCCAAAGACTGGTGTATAATCTACCTTAAAGTCTCCTGTATGCACAACAATTCCTGCCGGGGAATAGATTGCAAGTGCTGCTGCATCCTGGATACTGTGGTTCGTCTTAATAAATTCTATCCTGAACTGTCCAAGGTTGATAGACTGTCCATGTTTTACTACTTTTCTTCTCGTTGAGCGAAGCAGATTGTGCTCTGTCAGCTTCTTCTCTATAATACCCATCGTAAGCTTTGTTGCATAGATTGGGATATTGATCTCCCGTAAAATGTAGCTTAATGCTCCAATATGATCCTCATGACCATGCGTGATAACAAATCCTTTTACTTTCTCAATATTGTTTTTCAGGTATGTCACATCTGGAATAACAAGGTCAATTCCAAGCATACCGTCCTCTGGAAATGCCAATCCGCAATCCACAACAATAATACTGTCTTCGTACTCGAAGGCAGTAATGTTCATTCCGATCTTCTCGAGTCCCCCGAGTGGAATGATACGCATACTTCCAATATTCTCTTTTTTCAAGTTTACACCTCCACGTAATTACAGACCCCCAGTGTAACAAAGGGTCTATTTCTGTTTCTTTCTACATTCACTGCACTGTCCGTAGAACTTTAATTCGTGGTCTAACACATGAAATCCTGTCTCTTCTTCTATATGCCGCTCCAGTTCATCCAACAGGTCGTCTTTAAAAGGCAGTACTTTTCCACATGTTTTACATATCAGATGGTGATGATGGTGCTTTCCTGTGCCATCCAGCGTCTCCCCGATCTCATAACGCACACATCCATCATCCAGATTAATACGATCCACCAATTGCATTTCCAGTAACAACTGCACTGTTCGGTAAATGGTTGCCAGCCCGATCTCCGGGTAATCTTCTTTTACGAGCTCATAGATATCTTCTGCAGTCAGATGTCTGTCCTTATTCTCTGCAAGAACCTGCAGCACAAGCAGTCTCTGATTCGTCACTTTAAGCCCTTTTTCTTTTAACTTTTTCTTAAAACTCTCCTGACTGACTGACATAATTCATTACCTTTCAATTTCCACATCTTCCAGAAGTTCTTCAAAAACTCCCATTATCCCATTCAGTTCTTTTTCATCTTCCACAAACTCATAGATTGCCTCGGATGATTCCTCCGGTGACGTGTCTTTTAAAATCCAACATTCTGCATCGTCTTCTTCCGAATCCGTGACAAGAATATAAGATACTCCATTTAACTTTGTCTGCTCCAACACAAAAAACTCTTCATTTTCCTGTGAATCTGCAGACGCAAATGTAATCTTTTCCATAAATCTTCTACCCTTCTTTATTCAGGTGTGCGGAGTCCAGGTATCCCTGCAATATAAAAACAGCCGCAATCTGGTCAATATACTTCTTGCGGTCTTCTCTTCTTACCTTATTCTCGATTAAAGTCCGCTCTGCCGAAACAGTAGTCAGACGCTCATCCCACATCACGACCTCAAGGCCGGTCCGTCGTCCGATCATCTCACCAAATTGCATAGATTTTTCCGCCCGATCTCCAATATCATTGTTCATATGCTTCGGAAGTCCGAGCACAATCTTCTCAACTTCATACTCTGCCACCAGTTCCTCGATGCGGGCACATGTCTTCCGAAGCTTGTTCTCGTCCTTACGGCATATAGTCTCTACAGCCTGCGCAGTTATCCCCAAAGGATCACTGACAGCCACCCCGACTGTACGCGAGCCGTAGTCCAGTCCCATAATCCTCATATATATTATCCCCACTTATTATGCTCAATATACGTCTTGAACATCTCTTCAACCAGCTCATCCCGTTCCATCTTCATAATCAGACTGCGGGCACCATTATAACTGGTAATATAAGTCGGATCACCTGACATAATATAACCTACGATCTGGTTCACCGGATTATACCCTTTTTCCACAAGAGCCTTGTACACAATTTCAAGAATATCTTTTGCCTGAATCTGTGGTGCACTCTCTACCTGAAAAAATTGCGTATTGCTTAATTCTTTCATACTACTCACGTCCTTCACATTACTTTGTAATTATTCTCACATCTTCATAATTACATTTCTTCAATCTTATTCTAACCTATCATTTGTCAAAATTCAATGAATTATTTGCTTTGTATCTTCGATTTTAACATTTTTCAGTTGATTTGATAGATTTTCTTCTGTTTTTAAACCAATTTTAACATATTCTTTCGTATGCCCGACCTGGTAAATGCCGTCTTCTGTCTCAACTGCCTCTTCCATCAGCACTTCCTGTGTCGTTCCAAGGAGTTTTTCTTCATAAGCTTTCTGTTTTCTATGTCCAAGCTCGATCATTTTCGCGCTTCGCTCACTTTTTATTTCCTCCGGAACCTGATCCGGCATCACGGCTGCTTTCGTTCCTGCTCTTCTGGAATATTTGAAAATATGTGTTTCATAGAAATTCACACGGTCTACAAAATCCATGGACTCGGCAAACTCTTCCTGTGTCTCCCCCGGAAATCCTACAATCACATCTGTTGTCAGTGCCGGATTGTGGAAATATTTCCGTAAAAGGTCACATTTTTCCATATATTCTTCTGCACTGTAACGACGATTCATACGCTTCAAGGTCGCATTGCAGCCACTCTGTAATGACAGATGAAAATGCGGACACATCTTCGGAAGTGCAGCAATACTGGAAGCAAATTCTTCTGTAATGATCCTCGGCTCCAGAGATCCAAGCCGGATTCTTTTAATGCCGTCAATTTCATGTACTTTCTGGATCAGTTCCAAAAGGCTCTCCCCGGTATCAATTCCATAAGAACTCAGATGGATTCCTGTCAGCACAACTTCTTTATATCCGGAAGCTGCCAGTGTCCGCACCTCTTCTAATACATGTTCCAGGTTACGGCTTCTGACACGTCCTCTCGCATACGGAATGATGCAGTAAGAACAAAACTGATTGCACCCATCCTGGACCTTGATATACGCGCGGGTATGCTCTGCTGTATGAGTGACCTGCATCTCCTCATATTCTTTCTCATGGTTGATATCAAGCAGCTCTTTTTTTACTTTATGCTGAGCATTGTAATACTCGTCCAGAATCGCGATCAGGTCTTTCTTTTTATTATTTCCAACTACGATGTCCACACAAGGGTCGATATCTTCTCCTCTTGCCTGCACATAACAGCCTGTCGCCACAACTACCGCATCCGGGTTCATTTTCCGTGCTTTGTGAAGCATCTGCCGGGATTTGCGGTCTGCAACATTGGTGACTGTACATGTATTGATAATATAGACATCTGCCCCTTCTTTAAATGGCACGATCTCATATCCATTCTGCTCCAGAAGCTCCTGCATAGCCTCTGTCTCATATGCATTTACTTTGCAGCCCAGATTATGAAGCGCAGCTTTCTTTTTCATTTTACACATTCCTTTCAAAATATTTGGTAATTTGTTTCTTGACTTTTATCTGTCATACTTTTAAGATAGAGATGATAGAAGTATGATAAATAAGGAGGTAACGTACAATGAAAACTGTACAGGTTTATTTAAATTCAATCCAAAAGGTGAACTCTTTTTCTCACGAGCTTGAACAATTCGACAACGACTTTGATCTTGTTTCCGGAAGATATATCGTAGACGCTAAGTCTGTTATGGGAATCTTCAGTCTTGATCTGAATGAGCCAACAACTCTGAATATCCACGCAACAGATTCTGAGATGGGTTCTATTCTTGAAGCAATCAAGCCTTATATCGTAAGCGAAGATCCTAAGTAGGATTCAGGCCAAAAAACATATATCAAAAGCAAAGCAGCAAAGATAACAGGGCAGTTCTTCTTTTCGAAGGGCTGCCCCCCTTTTTATTTCACTTTTTCTATTTCACTTCAATGATCTCCGCTGTATCTAACGCTGTCTGCATAAGTTCATCGATCTTCTCTGCCAGATTCTCCTCAGAACGGCGGATAACCTCGATATTCGGCTTTGTGACCGGATGCTTTGCCACGAAAATGGTACAGCAATCCTCAAATGGAAGAATGGAGGTCTCGTAAGTATCGATCTTCTCTGCCACATCTACAATGTCCTGTTTATCAAATCCGATCAGCGGACGATATACCGGCATCGTACATACATCATTCGTTGCAGCCAGGCTCTGCATAGTCTGACTTGCCACCTGTCCGATACTCTCTCCCGTCACCAGTCCAAGGCATCCATCACGTCTTGCGAATTCTTCCGCAATACGCATCATATAGCGGCGCATAATAATAGTCAGCTCGTCATGCGGGCATTTGTCATAAATATACAACTGAATATCTGTAAAGTTCACAACATGTAATTTGATTGGTCCGGAATATCTTGCCACAATCTTCGCAAGATCAACAACTTTTTGCTTTGCACGCTCACTTGTGTACGGCGGTGCATGGAAATAAGTTGCCTCAAGACCAACTCCTCGTTTGGATACCATATAACCTGCGACCGGACTGTCAATTCCGCCGGATAACAGAAGCATAGCGTTTCCATTGGTTCCTACCGGCATTCCGCCTGCTCCTGGAATAATCTCAGAATAAACATAGATTTCATTTCTCACTTCTACATTTACCAGTACATCCGGGTGATGTACGTCTACCTTGATCTCCGGGAACGCATAGAGAATCGCCTCTCCAAGGTCACGGCTTATTTCCATAGAGTTCTTCGGATATGACTTTCTGGCACGGCGTGACTCTACCTTAAATGTAAAGTTACGGTCCGGATACATCTCTGCCATATAAGCTACCACGTCTTTTTTCAATTCCTCGAAACCTTTATCCTCCATACGGACAACTGGGCAGATTCCGACCAGTCCGAACACTCTTTTCAAATGTTCCACCGTATCCTCGTAATCATAATCACCCTCACAGTCCACATAGATTCTTGCCTGGGATTTGTGGACATCAAAGTTCCCGTCTACATCCTTTAACGCATAACGCACCTGTCTTACAAGAGCATCTTCAAAAAGATAGCGGTTCTTTCCTTTGATACCAATCTCCCCGTATTTCAATAAAAATGTATGAAATCTCATCGATCTTCTCCTCATTTATCTCTAATGTCTGGTATATTTTCTAAGCATCGGTACTATATTATACAGAGTATCTAATGTATAGTCAATCTCTTCCATCGTATTAAACTCAGAAAGACTGAATCTAAGCGTTGCATCCAAAAACTGCTGACCGGCTCCGATTCCTTTTAACACGCCACTGATCTGCGGATGGTTGGAAGCACATGCAGAACCACTGGATACATAGATGCCTTTATCTTCCAGCGCATGCAGAAGAACCTCGCTTCGGATTCCCGCAAATCCAACACTGATAATGTGTGGCGCACTGGTCTCATCATAAAGACCATGAATGGTCGTATCCGGGATCTGCTTCACGCCTTCAATAAAATGCTCCTTCATCGCACGCATCGCTGCAACTTTTTCATCCAGATTTTCATAAATCATCTTCGCAGCAAGACCAATCCCTGCAATTCCAGGTACATTTTCCGTACCGGAACGGACATTTTTCTGTTGTTCACCGCCAAATACGATTGGTTTTATCTTCACATGTTCATCAATATAAAGCACTCCGATTCCTTTTGGTCCATGAATCTTATGTCCGCTGATGGAACACATATCCACCTTCAAGCGCTTCGGGTAAATGTGATACTTTCCAAATCCCTGCACAGCATCCACATGGAACAAAATGTTCTTGTTATACGCTTTTACCATGCTGGCAGCCTCCTGAATCGGCTGTACGGATCCCACCTCATTATTCACATACATCACAGATACAAGGATCGTGTCTTCACAGAGTGCATCCTTCAGTGCATCCAGACTGATTCTTCCAAAGCGGTCCACCGGAAGAAATGTAACACGAAACCCTTCCTCTTCCAGATAACGCATCGTATTAATGATTGCCGGATGCTCAATTCCGGATGCGATCAGATGATTCCCTGCTCTTCGATTCGCTTTTGCTGCCCCGATCAATGCCAGATTATCACTTTCCGTACCTCCGGAGGTAAAAAAGATTTCTTTCTCCTGCACCTTTAAAAGCTTTGCAAATGTCTCTTTCGCTTCTTTTATATATTTTTCAGCCTCCACGCCCTTACGGTGCATGGAAGATGGATTTCCATAATCTTCACACAATACCTTACGGACCAGATCTCCCACTTCCGGGTATGCCTGGGTCGTCGCAGAATTGTCCAGATATACTTCCTTCATTCTATCTCACTTCCTGTTTTCTTTTTTCCAATAACAGTTGATCACTGTCTCTTCTTATCATCAATATATGTCCCTGCAATTTAATATGTAACTTGCTCCAGTTGAAACATCAGCACAGACAATAGCGCAAGTCCCGCTGTCTCTGTCCGTAAAATACGCTTTCCGAGAGTTATGACCTGGCCGCCTGTCTCACATGCAAGCGCAATCTCATCCGGATCAAATCCGCCTTCCGGTCCGATAAATATTCCAACAGACTGTCCCGGCTTTATGGACTGTATCAGTTTCTTTGTGTGGTCCATACCTTCTGCACACTCATAAGGCACCAATACAACATCCAAATTTTTTGCCATCTCAAGGGCTTCCTTATAAGTCTTCACAGACATCACTTCCGGCACGATCCCCCGCCCGGACTGTTTGGCTGCGCTGGCTGCAATTGTATTCCAACGCTCCACTTTCTTCGCCCCTTTTTTCGCATCCAGCTTCACCACACACCGCTTCATGGAGACCGGGACTACCGCATAAATTCCAAGCTCCACACATTTCTGCACGATCAATTCCATCTTCTCCTGCTTCGGGAGACCCTGAAACAGATAGATCTTTGATGGAAGTTCCGCATCTGAAGCTTTCGTCTCTACGATTTTTAACTGCACCTGCTCCTCTTCAAAATCCCGAACCTGACAGAGATATTCTTTTCCCTGACCATCACTGACCGTCACTTCCTCACCAATCCGCATACGGAGCACATTTTTCATATGATTTACATCAGTGCCTTCAATCCGGATTGTTTCTTCCGATACCTGAGAGGCATCTACAAAAAAATGCTGCATTTTCTCTTTACTCCTCTAGGCATTCTTTCTTGCTACAACAGATACCCACTCGCCCTGGTGATTCACTTCCAGAACTTCCAGCCCGGCAGCCTTCACAGCTTCTACTACAACATTTTCTTTATCTTCGATAATTCCACTTGTAATATATACAGCACCCGGCTTCATCTGATGAATGATGACCGGCGTCAGCGGAACAAGGACATCTGCCAGAATATTTGCTGCTACAATATCATATTTTTCATATCCAACCGCATCCTGAACAGCCTTATCGTCAATGATGTTTCCGATCATGACCTCATACTGATCCTTGCGGATTCCATTCACTTCCATATTCTCGTGAGTCGCATCAATGGCGCATGGATCAAGATCTGTTCCAAGAGAATGCTTTGCCCCGAACTTAAGCGCCAGCATTCCAAGAATCCCACTTCCACAACCAACATCTAAAATCTCTGTCTCGGATGTCACATATTTTTTCAACGCCCGAATGCAAAGCTGTGTCGTCTCATGCATACCTGTTCCGAATGCTGTCCCCGGATCAATGTGAATGACCATCTTGTCGCTGTCCTCCGGCTTTACTTTTTCCCAGGATGGGATTACAAGAATGTCGTCTATATAGAACTGATGGAAGTACTGCTTCCAGTTGTTGACCCAGTCTACATCTTCCGTCTCAGATTCCTCAATGGTACACTCCCCAACATCAAGAAATGCACGCATATCTTCCAGTTCTTTTCTCACGTTCATAAGAACCGGCGCCACATCTTCTTCCTCATCCAGATAAAATGTCAAATATGCTGTCCCGTCATCATCTGGAATATCCGGCAGAATATCCACGAACATCTGCTCCTTATCCTGTTCTGTAAGCGGAATCTTATCCTCAATCTGCACACCTTCAATTCCAAGATCTGCCAGCATACTGCTCACAATATCCTCCGCCTGTGTCGTTGTTTTTAAACGAAACTGCTTCCATTTCATAATACTTTCTCCTTCTTTACATTCATTATCTTCCTTTGATGATACCCGGTTTCTAACCTCGTTATCATTTATTTCATTTCTTCTCTTACAGCCTGTAACGCCGCATCCACTACATGATGCATATCCATATAACGGTAAAGTCCCAGACGCCCTCCAAAGATTACGTTCTCTTCCTTCTCTGCCAGCTCTTTGTATTTTGCATAAAGTGCTGTATTCTTCTCATCATTGACCGGATAATAAGGTTCGTCCCCTTTCTTCCATGTCACCGGATACTCTCTGGAAATAACGGTCTTCTCCTGGGTTCCAAATTCAAAATGCTTATGCTCAATGATTCTTGTATATGGAACTTCATACTCTGTATAATTGACTACCGCATTTCCCTGATAATTGTCTGTATCCAGAATCTCTGTCTCAAAACGGACCGTACGATATTCTAATTCACCAAAACAATAGTCAAAATATGCATCTACAGGTCCAGTATACACTACTTTTTTACCGAGTGGGCGAAGATTTTCTTTTTCTTTCAGATAATCCACATTCAAACGGACCTCCGCGCCTTCCAGCATCTTCTCAATGATCTGCGTGTAGCCTCCCACCGGAATTCCCTGATAAAGGTCATTAAAATAATTGTTATCATAAGTCAGGCGGACCGGCAGTCTTTTAATGATCTCCGGCGGCAGCTCTGTCGCACGCCTTCCCCACTGCTTCTCAGTGTACCCCTTGACCAGGATCTCATAAATATCTTTTCCAACCAGGCTGATTGCCTGCTCTTCCAGATTCTTCGGCTCCTTCACGCCATATTCCTTCACCTGTTCCTCAATCTTAGCCTTCGCCTCTGCCGGTGTGATCACACCCCAGATCTTATGAAATGTATTCATATTGAACGGCATATTGTACATCTGGCCTTTATAATATGCCACCGGGCAGTTCGTATAACGGTTAAATGTTGCAAACTGTCCAATGTAATCCCACACCTCTTTATTACTTGTGTGGAAAATATGTGCTCCATACTGATGCACCTGGATTCCTTCCATCTCTTTTGTATAAATGTTTCCACCGATATGCGAACGCCTCTCTACAACGAGGCAGCTCTTTCCTGCCTTCATAGTCTCATGGGCAAAGATTGCTCCATAAAGCCCAGACCCTACAATAATATAATCGTACATAATCCCTCCTGCTGCCTTTTAAGCTCCATTTATGCCTTTCAAACTCCATTTATGCCTTTCAAACTCCATTTATGCCTTTCAAACTCCATTTATGTCTTTTAAGTTCCATTTATTAAGAGAGGAATGCATCTTACATTATGCATTCCTCCCTGGTTACTCATTTCACTCTTATTAATCCAGATCAATATAATCTACCTGGAATGTGTCATCCTTCTCAGAATGGCTGCGTCTCTCCTTCGGACGCTCACTGAGCAGATCATCTAAATCATCTACCATATCATCCTCTTCTTCCTCATCCATCACAAATGATTCGAAGTTCTCATCTTCATATAAAGACATATCCGTAATGGTATTAAAATCATCGAATTTCACTGTACGAAGCGGTGCTTCTCTGACTTCATCAAATTCCTCTTCTTCAAAGTCATCATCTGCATAATCATCTTCGTCATCATAACGCTTGCTATCATAACGATCGTCATCATAATCGTCAAATTCGTCATCTTCGTAGTCATCGAAATCATCTTCGTCTACGACTTTTTTCTTTTTGCCTTTTTTCGGAGCTGGTTGAGCTTTCTTTTTATTTTTCTTCTTCGGAGCCGGTTCCGGTTCTTCCTCTTCTAAGTCGATTCCATACTCATCATACAGATCATCCAGCTCAATATCACGGTTACGAAGCTTCACACGAACCACAATCAAACGGATAATGAGAAGAAGTAAAATAACAATAAAGATAATCGCAAATACTTTAAAATGTCCGTCAATCACATTCTGCATCTTGTCAAAGAAGCCATTTGCCTTTTTCTTAGCATTGCTTGCTCCGGTATCCTGCTTTACATCACATCTCTGATACGTATTTTCCTGAGAATCATACTCGTAGAAATTCTTCGTACCATTGTTGTTTACAGCATACATCAGATAGAATCCATCTTTGTCATTATCCTGCCATACAGGGAATTCCTGTCCGTTCAGCGTAAGTGTTGTCTGCGCATAATTAGATGGCAACTTCACACTTGTATCACTTAACAGAACAATCGTTGTTGTATCGGAAATTTCAATCTCTTCATATGGTGAAAATGTTGCATTTGAATCATCATATAAGAAGAAGTTGGAATTACCATCCGCTGATGTCAGATAAGCAAGGTAAATACCATTTGTCTCATTATAAGCCATTGGGCGGTCAGCGCCCTCATAATTCATCGTTGTCTTTGTAAATCCTGCCGGAACAGAAGCTTCTACAAAATCACTCAGCGTATAAGATGTACCGTTCACCTCAACTGTAACATCGCCACTAGCTGCGGTGTCAGCACCTTCAGCCGCCTGAGTATCATCCACGATCTTAGAAGGATCTCCCGCAGCGATCGTCACTGTAGATTTTCCTTCTGTCAGCTTAACCTCTGAACCAGAACTGGATTTCACATCCTGAGATGCTACCGTAATCTCTGTGGAACCTTCTTGCAGTGCCTGGAATGTCATGGTAAATGACACTTCTGAAGAACCGCCATCTCCTGAGTATGTCAGGGTTCCATCACCACCGGTCACTCCATCTCCGGAATTAAACTTCAATGCACTGGCATCATAAGAAAGTGTTACTGATGAACTTCCAAGAGATCCACTGCTGGATTTTAAAACACATTTTACGTCTACCATATCTCCTACAGCCGTACTCGGATCTGCAAAAGAAATTCTACCGCCAGCTGCATGGGATGTCAGTGTCACGCTGGTAGCCAGCACACATACACAGGCAACTGCAGCCAGTACTTTCTTTAAAAACTTCATGTACTTTACCTCTTTTTTCTATAGTTTCTGTATTTTAAGAATGGTTATACATTATTCTGCACTTTCACCGCCGGAAGATTCTCCGCCTCCGGAGCTGCTTCCACCAGATTCACTTCCGCCTCCGGAACTGTTACTTCCTGATCCACTTCCACTGGAACTGTTTCCGGAATTACTGCTTCCGGAATTACTGCTTCCACTGGAACTCTTTTTAGAGTTTTTGGAAGAACTGCCACTGGAATCGTCATCATAATAGCTGTCCTCGTCCTTTGTGGTGCTTTTTCCGATATCTGTAGATTTCTTTTGAATTCCTGCTCCTATATTCTGTACTGTCTCTGACGGTGTATATCCATCGTCTCCAAAGAAGAACTGATGTAACTGCTGCACATCATTTACATAACTTGTCGGAATAATGGAACTTCCAATACCACTCAATGTTCCAGTTGTAACATTGAATGGGAAACCTGTCGTCTCACCTAATTTATACTTTTTAAAGTCTTTTGCATAAGAAAGAATCTCTGGTAAAGTAAAATTGGTTCCTACTTCCTCAAAAACATCATCTGCAATTTTATTAATTGTTGCCAGATTAGAACTCTGTAATTTTTCTACGACTTTCTGGATGACTAGACGCTGACGTTCTGTACGTCTAAAATCATCTCCCTTTGTATAGCGGATTCGACAATATGAAGTAGCCTGAACTCCATTTAATTGTTTCAATCCACCACCTTCTACGGGTTCATAACTTTTTCCTGTTACTTTAGACGTTTCAACGCAATAATTATTCATATGTACAGCTTCTTCGTCTGTCAGTTCAATTTCTAATCCGCCTAATGTATCAATCACATCTGACAACGCATTGAAATTCACAGTCACATAATGTTGGATATCCAAATCCAGATTTTTATTCAATAATGCCACTGCCCCTTCAACACCACCAAATGAATAGGCAGCATTTGCTTTATTATAGGTTCCGTCTGACTGCTGAAGTAAAGTATCACGATATACGGAACTTAGCTTCACTTCTCCCGTTTCCTGGTTCAGACTAGCAATCATAATTGTATCACTACGGGTTCCTTTTCCCAGAGCCGCTTCTCTGGAATCCACTCCAAACAGCGCAACATTCAGATATCCTGTTCTGTGCTCTACTTCCTGATTAATCTCCAGTTTATTCGTATCCAGCTGCTTTACTTCCATCTTATCCACTTTACTCGATACATAAGCCGCAGCAGCAGCTCCGCCTCCTACTACGAGCACCAGTAAAATGCTGACTGCGATTACTCCTATCTTCTTTCCAAGTGACCAGGTAGAAAAACCTCTCTTCTTTCTTCTTCCTCTATGTACTTTCCTATTACTTCTTCTTTGCTTTGCCATCGAAACTTCCTTTCTTTGAACAGAATTAAACAGGTTAATAATATCTTATTTTTCCATAAAATTCAACAAAAATCGTGTTTCTTAAGATTTTTTCCAATATTTAGGACTTGACGTACATTTCAGAATCATCCATTTGGGTAATTTTTCATATCTTTTTCCAAGAAAATATCCAGCATACTTGCAGCCTGACTGGTATACCAGCGTCCAGACTTTTAACGGCTGTCCGCTCCGGATCAGATATTTGGCAGTCGCTTTTACCATACGGATTCCTTCTCCTTCTGACGGAACTCCTTCAAACACTTCTATATGTTGCGCCTGTGACACTGCAAGATCAAAATTACGATGAAACTGTTGATTCCCCGTATAATTATGTGAATGTATCACTTTTGCATCTGCCACATATGCCACCTTATCTCCAGCTAATATCCTCTTTCCAGCAAAAATCATATCTTCATTAAATATAGTTGGATCTTCAAATCCTCCTGCACTCAAAAGATAATTTCTTCGATAAGCCGCACAGACATCTGAGCAAAAAAATGTTTTGATTCCAAGCTGTGGTAAATCAACTTTTGATTTGATTCTGCTTTTTTCTGGATAATTAAATCGTCTCGTATATCGTTCAATTACGTTACAGTCTTCCCTTGGCAGCTGCCTTCCATATGCAATTCCAATCTCCGGATGTTTTTCAAATACATTTGCAAATGTTTCAATTAAATGCTCATCTTCCGGAACCGCGTCTTGAGTCATATACAAAACAATATCAGCTTGTGAAATACTTGCTCCCATGTTTCTTGTACCACCATGATCAAAATCTTCCGGTCTGATATGCATGAGCTCTATCTGATATGGTTCTGATTCTAATTCTGTCGGAAAGACTCCCGTTTGCGTATTGATAACAATAATCCTGTGTATGGGATATGTCTGTTTCTGAAGTCTGTGTATTAACTCTTGAAATTCTTTTCCCGGCTTATATGTCGGAATTATCACATCTACTTTCAATTTCTTTAACCCCTTACTTTAATTTTCCGAATCCTCTCCACCAGTTTTATAAGTATAATCTGTCGTTGTTCCATAAGTTTCCGGATCTACACCTGTCATATAGATAACTTCGTTGCTGATATCCTTTACAGTGTCAGACGGCTCATAATCCTTCTCTCCAAAAAGGAATTCATGCAATTCGCTTACATTTTTTTCAAGTCCAACTGCGGTCACATAAGAGCCTTTATGATTCTTTACCTTTTCACAAGTTGTCACTTCAAACGGGAATCCAGACATCTGCCCTAATTTATAATCCGCAGCATGTGCTGCCAGTCCCAGCATGTTGCTTGTTGTTAAGTTCGTGGAAACCTGAGGCATCACTTTATTTACAATGTTATTCAATGTAATCACATTTGCCTTCTGTGCTTTTTCTACAATCTTCTCCAACACAAGGCGCTGTCTCTGCGTACGTTTGAAGTCCATACCTGCTGTATACCGGATTCTCGCATAAGATACAGCCTGTATTCCATCCAACTTGTGTACACCTGCCCCACTTAATTCAGTTGTCTTTCTTCCGACAACCTCTGAAGTCTCTTTAGCGTAATTATTTGTATGGACAACTTCTTCCTCTGTCATCTCAATCTCAATTCCGCCCAAAGCATCTACAATGTCTGCCAGAGCATTAAAATTCACACTGATATATTTTTCAATATCTAAATCCAAATTCCGGTTCAGAAGCGCAATTGCCTCTGTCGGACCGCCAATATTATAAGCCGAATTAGCTTTTCCATACTTCTCCGATGTTACTTTCATCAAAGTATCACGATATACAGAAACTAGATTAATTTCATTTGTCTTATTATTAATACTTGCAACCATAATACAGTCACTCTGCACTCCACCTTCCATCTCTCCATCTCTGGAATCCAGTCCAAACAATGCTATATTGGTATAGTCTCCTGTATCCTTGTAGACTTCCAATTTATCTTTATTCAATGTTGTGGTTTCCATTTTATCCATTACGAACATTCCATACGCCACAACTCCAAGCCCTGCAAGTATTATAATTTCAATCATTATAATGGCTAGTCTCTTCCGGCGCTTTTTCTTTATTCTGCGTTGTCGTTCCAGTCTCTGTTGTCTTTTATTCAGTCGCTTCTGTGCCATTGTTACACTCCCTTTTTTCTAGTACGCATTCTTGTTAATAAAACCTTTAAAGAATGTCAGGAAAATAATTTTAAAATCAAATCCCAATGTCCAGTTTTCAATATAATAAAGATCATATTCAATTCTCTTGCGAATAGACGTATCTCCCCTGTATCCATTCACCTGTGCCCAACCAGTAAGTCCTGGACGAACCTGATGCTTAATCATATATCTCGGTATCTCTTCTTTAAATTTCTCTACAAACTGTGGACGTTCTGGTCTTGGTCCCACAAGAGACATATCTCCTTTTAAAATATTAAACAGCTGTGGCAGCTCATCAATACTTGTCTTACGTATAAACTTTCCTATCGGAGTTACACGCGGATCATTCTTGGTCGTCCAGCCTTTTTTCTCATCCTTCTCATCTTGTACAACCATAGAGCGAAACTTATACATATAAAATGGTCTATTATGTCTTCCTATTCTCTCCTGTTTAAAAATCAACGCTCCCGGTGATGTTGCTTTTATAATAATCGCTGTGACCAGCATAACCGGTGAAAACAGAATAATTGCCACTACCGCACCAAAAATATCAACCGCACGTTTTGCAAATGCATTCAGTACATTGCTATTCAGTGGCACATGCCTGATATTGATGACTGGCATACCAAGTATATCTTCCGTATAAGGCTTTGTCGGTATGACATTATTGTAATCTGGAACAAACTTTGTATGTACACCAGATTTTTCACACATATTCACAATATGCGCCAATTTGGAATATTCTGACAAGCCTAACGTAATTACAATCTCATCCATCTGATTTTCCTGCAAAATCGAAGCCAGTTTTTCCGTATCTCCAATCACCTTCACACCTCGATATTCTGTCTGATTCGGTACGTTATCTGCCAGAATTCCATTCACAATATATCCCCACTCCGAATGTGTCATCACGCGGTCCAGGTAGCCTTCTGCCGCCCGGCTGTATCCAATCAACAAGACATGCTTCTGATTATATCCCTGCTTTCTGTATTTCCTTAAGACCATGCGTATAAAATTACGTACAATGACCTCTAAGAAAATATTCACACAATAAAATACAAAAAACATCTTACGGGAATAATCCATCATCTTTCCTAAATACAGGAATAAAATCAAGACCATAAGTCCGACCGTATTGGCCTGAACAATGTGCCATGCTTCCAGTCGTCTTCCTTGCACCCGCTTCGATGTGTACAAATGAAACGCATAGTATAAGATTAAATATAACGGAACAATATAAATCAGCAATTTCATATACTGCTCCAGGGACAGATACCATGACGATAATTCAAAAAAGCCACTCTTGAACCTAATCAGCCATGCCACTCCATAAGAAAATATTATAATCAGTGCATCTAATACTACATGTAATCTATTCAGTAATTTCTGGTTATCTTTTATCACTTTTTTCCACCTGTTCCATCTAATATTCTATCTAAACATTGATTTATTATCCTCAAATTATACTATATATCTTTCTAATCGACAACCCTTGCCCTTGTAACCATTTCTTAATACTTTATTAACATATTCGTATTTTTTGTTATGTATTATCTTTCTCTGTTTACAAAACAAGCAAAAATAATGTATAATTCATACAGTTAATATAGTCAGAAATGAGGAATTATAAACGTGGCAAATAATCAAGTTATTCATTTTATAAAGAAACTAAAGCCCTATAATATTCAAAAAGGACTTCGATATTTAAAGCATTATGGGGTTAAGGAATTTTGTGTACGCCTTTCTGAGCGAATGGAACCAGAAGACGTTCCTTATGGTCCATGGTATGAACAGTACCGCGCAAAGCCTGAAGATCTCATGAAACAGAAACAGCATTCTTTTAAACACCAGCCTCTGATCAGCATCGTTGTTCCGGCTTATCACACCCCTGATGTTTTTTTACGTCAGATGTTAGATTCCCTGAAAGGCCAGAGTTATCAAAACTGGGAAGTCATTATCGGGAACGCCAGCCCTGATGATTCTCGCATGAGATCCATTCTGGATGAATATGCAAAGAATGATGCCAGAATCAAGTCCGTTGATATTCCGGATAATCTTGGCATCTCCGAAAATACAAACGCAGCACTTAAGCATGCATCCGGAGATTATATCGGGTTCATGGATCATGATGACCTTCTCGCGCCTGACGCCCTTTTTGAGATTGCGATCCGCTTAGAAGCAAATCCTGATATTGATGTATTTTATACCGATGAGGATAAGGTAAGCACCGATTTATCCGAGCATTTCCAGCCGCATTTCAAACCGGACTTTAACCTGGATCTTCTCCGTTCCAACAACTACATCTGTCATTTCTTTGTAGTAAAAAGAACGATACTTAAGCAGGTGAAAGGGCTTGACCCGAAATATAACGGCGCACAGGATTATGATTTCATTTTCCGCTGTACTGAGCTTAGTAAAAATATTGTCCACATTCCAAGAATCTTGTACCACTGGCGTGTCCACAATGCTTCAACAGCGGACAACCCGGCAAGCAAGCTATACGCATATGAGGCTGGAAAGAAAGCTATTGAGGACAATTTAGCACGAAGTGGGGAAAAAGGCTCCGTAAGTATGCGCTCAGATTATGGGTTTTATAATGTTGATTATGCTTTGACAGATCAGCCGCTTGTATCTATTTTAATTCCGAACAAGGATCACATTGATATATTAAAACAATGCATCCGATCTCTGAAGGAAAAAGCAACTTACACCAATTACGAGATCATTGTGATTGAAAATAACAGTACCGAACCTGCAACCTTTGAATATTATGATAAATTAAAAAAAGATGGAATCCAGGTTCTTTACTACCCTGAATTCGGTTTTAACTACTCCGCTATCAATAACTGGGGTGTCAAAAACTGCAAGGGCGAATACCTTTTATTTTTAAATAACGATATCGAAGTCATCACTCCTGATTTTATTGAGAAAATGCTCAGCAACTGTGAGCGTCCGGGAATCGGTGCTGTAGGTGCAAAATTATATTACCCGGACAACACCATCCAGCATGCAGGAATCATAATCGGTATCGGTGGAATTGCAGGGCATGCATTCTTAAATCTGCCACGTGCAAGAAGTGGATATCTTCACAAGGCATCTCTTCAGATGAATGTCAGCGCAGTAACTGCTGCCTGCATGATGGTAAGCCGAAAGATTTTTGATCTGGTAGGGGGATTTGAAGAAACTCTGTCTGTTGCATTCAATGATGTGGACTTATGCCTTCGTATCCAGAAAGCAGGATATCATAATGTATATAATCCTCATGTGGAAATGTATCATCACGAGTCAAAATCAAGAGGAACTGAAGACAGCGAAGCGAAGGCTCGTCGTTTCCAGACAGAAATCGAGTTTATGCGTACGAATTGGATTCAATTATTAAAATCCGGAGATTCATGCTATAATCCTAATTTGACATTAGCCTCTTGGAACTATGGATTACGGGCCGATGGAAAAGGAGTTAAGCCATGGACAAAATAGCAATTGTAATTCCAAACTATAACGGGCTTCGGTATTTACAAATCTGTTTTGATGCTTTAGAAAAACAGACTTATAAAAATTTTCATGTCTATTTCGTAGATAATGGTTCTGAGGATGACAGCTGTTCCTATGTCAGACAGCATTATCCTGACACTTCCATTATTGAATTAGACAAAAACTACGGATTCAGTTACGCCGTAAATGTAGGAATCAAGCAATCCACAGAACCATACGTAATTTTATTGAATAACGACACGGAAGTTTTTCCGGATTTTATCGAAAAATTATACACTAAGATCCGTCAGTCTGAAAAAATATTTTCCTGCAGTGCAAAGCTGATTTCCTACTATGATCATAACAAAATTGATGATGCCGGTAATTATTATAACCTGCTCGGATGGGCATACGCCCGCGGAAAAGGGAAATCCAGTTCCGATTACGAAAAAAGCGAAAAGATATTTACTGCATGCGCAGGCGCAGCCATATACAGGCGTGAACTATTAGAAAAAACTGGTCTGTTCGATGTAGAGCATTTTGCATATTTAGAAGATATTGACATTGGCTATCGTGCCAGAATCCAGGGATATGAAAACTGGTACGAACCGTCAGCCAAAGTTTATCACGTTGGCAGCGGTACAAGCGGATCCCGTTATAATTTATTTAAAGTGCGCTACTCCTCACGCAATAACATCTATCTAATTTACAAGAATATGCCACTTTTACAGCTCATCATCAATCTTCCGCTTTTATGCATTGGTTTTTTGATTAAACTAATCTTCTTCACTTTAAAAGGATTTGGAAAAGAATACGCAGCCGGAATCAAAAATGGTTTTTCGCTTTGTATGAAACCTGAGAACAAAGCAAAAAAAGTACATTTTAAACTTCAGCATCTTCCATCATACATTTTAATTGAATGGGAGTTATTCTATAACCTCTTCCGCTTTATATTTAAATTATAGTATGCAAAAGCCGTCAGCTAAAGTTTCCATTTAGCTGACGACTTTTCTATTCTCTACAAGATTCTGTTACCCACAATTTTTGTTATTTAAAAATGAAATGTATCTTTCAGTCCTACCCAGAGCTGATCTTTATCACTTAAGTTCAGTGCTGTTCCATCTTCCAGATGATATCCTTCTGCGGAAGCATTGCCCTTATATTCGCCTACGAGCTGTGGCCATTCTACACCAATCTCAGGGTCGTTCCATGCAAGACCACCCTCATCTCCCGGATGATAGAAGTCTGTACACTTATAGCAGAACTCTGCAATCTCACTTAAAACAAGGAATCCATGAGCGAATCCTTCCGGAATATAGAACTGCTTCTTGTTCTCTTCTGTCAGTTCTACACCAAACCACTTTCCGTATGTCTCACTGTCACTTCTAAGATCAACAGCTACGTCAAATACTGAGCCTTTTACGACGCGTACAAGTTTTCCCTGCGGGAATTCTTTCTGGAAATGTAATCCGCGAAGAACACCTTTTGTAGAACAAGACTGATTGTCCTGTACGAACTGCATTGTAAGTCCTGCTTCTTCCATATCCTTCTGATTGTATGTTTCCATAAAGTATCCTCTTGCATCGCCATGAACCGTTGGCTCAATGACACAAAGTCCCTTTATTCCACCTGCATTTTTTTCTACTTTAATCTGTCCCATCTTGCATATCTCCTTTTTTTGCGATTATGATGCATACGGGCACACATATATTATGTGCACCCGTCCATTTCATTTTCACTCTTTTTATTCGTCTTACAATGTCTCTTATCTGAGCCTATGTGAATCTTCACAAAGCTTTTAGAGTTCGTCTATGTTCAACTCTTTCAGATAACGTCCAAGTGCATCCTGCCAGGTCGGAAGTGGTGTAAAGCCATTCTCCACCAGTTTCTTCTTATCCAGTCTGCTGTTAAATGGTCTTGCAGCTTTGGACACTCCGTACTCTGCTGTTGTAACCGGATCAACTGTAATTCTGTCCTCTCCGTACTCTGAATGTCCCTGTTCTACAGCCTGACGGAAGATTTCTTTTGTAAAATCATACCAGCTGATGTATCCACCTTCGTTTGTCGCATGATAATAACCATACTTATCTGTCTCGATCATATCGACAAGCAGTCTTGCCAGATCAAATGTGTAAGTCGGTGTACCAATCTGATCATTCACTACACGAAGTTTATCATGATTTTTTCCAACTTTCAACATGGTCTTTATAAAGTTGTTACCATTCTTTCCAAATACCCACGCAATTCTCACGATAAAATATTTGTCCAGTGTCTCAGACACTGCCAGCTCTCCATCCAGTTTTGACTGTCCGTAAACATTTAACGGCTGATAATCCTTACAATCCGGCTGCCATGGTTCTTCCCCCTGACCGTTGAATACATAATCTGTACTGATATAGACCATCTTGCTGTCAAGCTTCTTGCATACTTCAGCAATATTTTTCGTTCCTTCTGCATTGACTGCATGAACCTTATCTTTTTTATCCTCGTCTTCCGCAAGGTCAACTGCTGTCCACGCTGCACAATGTATCACTATGTTCGCATTTACTTCTGTAAGTACTTTCTCTACAGATGCTTTATCTGTAATGTCCATCTGCACATATGGCATAGATACAACCGGTGTACCGTCCTGGATTCCATTATAGCTTTCCGCGATATCGGAACCGATTCCTTCGTAGCCACGCTTTGTCAGTTCATTCATCACATCATGTCCGAGCTGGCCTGCTACTCCAGTTACCAGTACTTTCATTATTTCATGCCCTCCCGGTTTGCATACATTTTCTCATAGTAATTCTGATACTCTCCGGAAATGATCGTCTCCCACCACTCCTTGTTATCCAGATACCATTGGATTGTCTTTTTGATACCATCTGCAAATTTTGTCTCCGGCAGCCATCCAAGCTCATTGTGTATTTTAGTCGGGTCGATTGCGTAGCGCATATCATGTCCTTTACGGTCTGCCACATATGTGATCAGACTTTCCGGTTTTCCAAGCTCTTTACAGATCATCTTAACGATGTCGATGTTCTTCATCTCGTTGTGTCCACCAACATTGTAAACTTCTCCCACACGTCCGTTGTGGATGATCAGGTCGATAGCTCTGCAGTGATCCTCTACATATAACCAGTCACGCACATTTTCACCTTTTCCGTATACAGGAAGCGGCTTATCATTCAGTGCATTTGCAATCATAAGCGGAATCAGCTTCTCTGGGAAATGGTATGGTCCGTAGTTGTTAGAGCATCTGCTGATTGTTACAGGCAGTCCGTATGTTCTGTGGTATGCAAGAACAAGAAGGTCTGCGCCAGCTTTTGATGAGCTGTATGGGCTGCTTGTGTGGATTGGCGTCTCCTCTGTAAAGAACAGGTCTGGTCTGTCCAGTGGAAGATCTCCGTAAACTTCATCTGTAGATACCTGATGATAACGTTTGATACCATATTTTCTACATGCGTCCATAAGAACTGCTGTACCTTTGATATTTGTATCCAGGAATACTTCCGGGTTCTCAATAGAACGGTCAACATGACTCTCTGCAGCAAAGTTTACAACCATGTCCGGATGCTCTTCCTCGAATAATTTGTAAACAGCCTCACGGTCTGTGATGCTCTCTTTTACAAAACGAAAATTCGGGTTGTCCATCACTGGTTCAAGTGTAGATAAGTTACCTGCATATGTCAGGCAGTCCAGACAAACGATACGATAATCCGGGTATTTGTCTAACATGTGAAAAATAAAGTTACTTCCGATAAATCCAGCTCCGCCGGTTACGATAATTGTCATAATAAAAATCTCCTTTGAATTACTTAGTCAAAATTTATAAAAATTCTTCGTTTTTTATTCTTATATCTTAGTACAGATCCTCGCGGTATTTTCCGTCTAAAACATCTTTCAGATATTGACCATACTGATTCTTTTTCAGTACCTCGTAAACTTTCAAGACTTCTTCCTTTGAAATCCAGCCATTTAAGTATGCAATCTCTTCCAAACATGCAATCTTGCGATGCTGATGTGTCTCAACTGTCTTTACAAAGTTTGTAGCATCTACAAGGCTCTCGTGTGTACCAGTATCCAGCCATGTAAATCCCTGTCCGAGAAGTTCTACATTCAGGTTACCCTTCTCCAGATATACTCGGTTCAGGTCTGTAATCTCTAATTCTCCACGAGCACTTGGTTTCAGGCTCTTTGCATACTCAACAACTTTATTGTCATAGAAGTAAAGTCCTGTCACACAATAGTTGCTCTTTGGATGCTCTGGTTTCTCCTCGATAGAAATTGCTTTTCCTTCGTGGTCGAACTCAACGATACCGAAACGCTCCGGATCATCTACATAGTAACCAAATACAGTAGCACCTTTGCCTGTCTCAGCATTTTCTACTGCTGCCTTCAGGCGCTTGTTCAGTCCGTGACCTGCGAAAATGTTATCTCCAAGAACCATAGCAACCGTATCATCACCGATGAACTCCTCGCCAATGATAAATGCCTGGGCAAGTCCGTCCGGGCTTGGCTGAACTGCGTAAGAAAGGTGTACACCAAACTGATGTCCGTCTCCTAACAGCTCTTTGAATCTCGGTGTATCCTGTGGCGTAGAGATGATCAAGATATCACGGATACCTGCATTCATCAGTACAGACATCGGATAATAAATCATCGGTTTATCATAAATAGGTAATAACTGTTTTGATGTTACCATAGTCAGAGGATAAAGACGTGTTCCAGATCCTCCTGCTAAAATAATTCCTTTCATATAGGAACCTCCTCGTAATAAATACAATACATAGTTTAACCATATCTCATAAAGTTATGGCATGTTCATGATTGCATTATAAAAGGTGACCCTAGGTCACCTTCAAGTACTTTTCACAAAAAATGTAACTTTTTTGTAATATTTAAGAAAATCTTCAGGAATTCAGTCCAATAAACACTCCCGCGTCTTTTGTAATCCGGAAGCCTTTTTCCGTCTTTTTCCGCACATAAGTCTGGAACTCTTTATACCGCTCCAATATATACTGGCTCTGGTTTCCATGGCAGGACAAGATATAAGAAATCAATGGTTCCGGATCTGGAATTACGAGTTCATCCTCGTATGTCCTCCAATGAACAGCCGTAAAATATTGCTCCAGTATCTCCGATCCATTCTCTCTTCCAAATCTTTCATACAGTTTTTCTGCTGAAAGTACGATCCGATCATCAAAGCTCTGTACCAATTCACTGACTTCTTTCATATGCTCGCCACCATAGGTACTGCACACAAATCTTCCACCAGGCTTTAATACACGCCTCACTTCCCGGCACACCTGTAATATATCCTCACAGTAAAACAATACATGTCCGGCAACTACCAGATCAAAGCTCTGATCCTCATATGGAATCCTGTGACAGTCAAAATGCCGAAAACGGAACCTATGGTCTCCAATTCCTACATTACGTCTCGCATCCCTTAACATTCCTTCTGATGTATCTGACAATGTAATCTCTATATTCTCTGGAAGTTTATCTTTATTTTCCTTCCAGAGTGTTCCATCACCGCAGCCAATTTCCAACACCTTCATGTCTTCTTTCATACAAAGCTGCTCATAAATCCACGGAAACCATCCCTGTTTATTCACAGAATAAAGACTGTGCAGATTAATTCTGGCCGATATATTGGACGCATCCTGATACTGGTTCTTCATGCTCTTCTCCATACCCGTCAGATGGATCAGATTCAACATCTGGCTCCAGTCAATGGTATGTTCCTTCTGAATCAGTTCTGATGTATCCTGTATTGCTTTTTCTACAAGCTGCATTTGCTCAATCTTATCTCTCACAAGCTTCAATTGAATATTCAATGAATTCAGCATAAAATGATAATCCGCATCATCAATGGTCATCTCTCTGATATCATCCAGTGTAAATCCCAGATACTTCAAAAGAAGAATCTGCTGCAGTCTGGCAAAATCTTCATCTGTATAAAATCTGGCTCCTGCCTCTGTCACATATGATGGTTTTAAAATATTCTGTTTGTCATAATACCTGATTGTCCGAAGTGTCACATGCGCCATCCGCGCGAACTCTCCGGATGAATAATAACCTGGCTTTTTCATTGTACCTTTATTACACCTTTATACTTCACATCTGCCGACCAGACAGCTCTTCCGATAAAATGCGGCTCCATATTTTATCACTTTTTGATATCCCTGAGCATACATACCATCCGCATAGCGCATCTCTTCTATCTGGTTCAGCGCTCTTTCTTCTGCCTTTTGCATACTCTCCGCACTGTCAACAATCTTCATTTCCATAATAACTGCCTGACGCTTTTTCTTATCCTTTATTACAAGATCCGGTCTTCCCAGTCCACTTTCATAATTAGACTCCACAATATAACCTGCATTTGCAAATAGTCCTGCTAAAAATGCATGATAAAAACTCTCCGCATAATCATGGTAGCTGATAGTCTCAAATAAAAGTTCTGATATCAAATCTGACAATCTGCCAGCATCTTCATTCCACAAAGCCTTGAACAATTCACTTCTGTCACGAACGGCTATCCGCTCATCAAACCAACGCACTACACTTTTCCTGAAAATATCCATAATCTCTGTCTTTCCAAAACAGTATCCATCATACCACTTTTTAATCTGATCGAAATATTCAAGATTACCTGTATTTTCTAAAAGTGTTCGTACTTCCTCATCGGTAAATCCAAAAAAGCTGCTGAATCTTTCATCTGCAATGGTATCTGCCACAAAATTATTGGTACCTGTAAAAATACTCTCTTTCGAAATACGCAGACAGCCTGTGATTACTGAAAATTTAAGTGCTGTATTATCCTTTAATGCCTGGCTCATCATTGTACCGATTACATTCAGCATCTCATTATAATATGCCTTGGCTCCTGCCTTTGCCATCGGCACATCATATTCATCAATCAGCAGAATTACCTGTTTTCCATAGTATATCTGCATCATACGCATTAATATTCTAAGTGAAATCTGCACATCTGTTTTATTTCCCTGCCGCCGTTTCAATCTGGCAAAAATCTCTTTATATGATTCATCAATTTCAGTACATTTTTCTAAGTAAGCATGTTCTACATATAGCTGTGAAATAATGGATTGCAATAACCCATATGCATCTTCAAAGGATTCCCCACCTGCATCCTTAAGACTCAAAAAAATCACAGGCCATTGGTTCATCCACAATTCACACAGTTTCTGATCTTCAGCAATCTTCAAACCTTCAAACAAATCTCTACTATCTCTGCGAATATCAAAGAAAGAAGCTAACATACTCATCACAAGCGTCTTTCCAAATCTGCGAGGTCTTGTAAAAAGTGTAATCTCCGCAGGTTCTGTCTTCACCAAATCCTGAATCAGTTCCGTCTTATCCACATAGTAATAATCATTTTTCCTAATCTTCTCAAATTCAGAAATACCAATCGGGATATTGTATCGAATCACTTTTCCACCTCCATGCTAAATATATTTTTATTATAAAGCAACTCCCGGCTTTCCACAACGGAAAACCGGGAATTCATATTTTTACCATGTTTTTATATATTCTTATTCAAAACGATTCATATATCCAGGATATTCTGCATGTCCTGTCTCTAAAGTATTTTCTTCCACAGTAATCTTGATTTTCTCACAACCATATGCATCTAAAAATGTATTTACAACGCTTCCAATCGTATAATACTCACCGGTTGTTCCCATACTGCAAACATATGTGCCAAATGCTTCATTGAAATCAACATCCAGACTTTCCACACCATCTACGGTCTGTTTATCACACTTTAATACTTGAACATCTGATGGTAATACAGATTTCTCAATTAATACTTTCACAATATTCTCTGGTGTCAGTTCATCAATCTTTACACTCTCAGATACAAACGCAGTTGCATCATCATTACTTACATAAAGCTGAATTTCAACAGACTTGTCCTCATTTGAAACAGTATCCTCAAACTTCTTATCTGATTCCTCCTGATCAGCCTGGTCTTGATGTTCCTTATTGTCTTCCCGATCAACCTTGCTCTCTTCTTCCTGTTGTTCCATTTTCTGACCATCAGACTTAGAAGCATTTATGCCTGCTGAGTTACTGCAAGCTGAAACTGATAACAAAACTCCAGTTAATAACAATACAACGATTCTCTTTTTCATAATCCTATTCTCCCCATATTACACTTATTTAAATACTTTGCTTAACCATCCGACAAATCCTAAAACATAAATTATAAATATAGCAGTTACTATAAATGTTTCCCAATCAAATCGATGAGTTATTGTCCGCAATACCATAACGCCCTCTGTTTTCTCACCTTTCACTACGAATTCAGCATTTTTTACCGCTCCCGGCACAGCATATAAAAGCACCTGGCTTTCTTTCTCACATTGCTCCACAGTTAACTCAAATGTATATTTTTGACCTTCGCATCCTTCTAATGATTTAAAATTAAATTTGAAGAACTTTCCAGCCTTAATTTTTTCCAACGATGTTTCTCCAGTTGCCACTACTCTATCAGACTCGTCCTTCAACACATAGCTTACTATTTTTTCTTTTGCTTCTCCTGTTACAGACATCTTTGCGCTGACGCCATCTAATTTATCTTCCTTAGAAATAAATGTCTGCTCAAGTTTCTCCCCTTTTCCTAGTCCAATCGTTGCATACTTAGTTGTATCAACTTTCCTGTCATATATTGCGTTATTCTTATCTATAACAGCATAAAAACTTGTAAATGCTATTAATATAACTACCAAAAAAACCCAGCCTAATTTTTTCTTCATTCTTCTGCTCCATTCTAATATGCTGTTCTATATACCTCAGCAACTTCTTTACAATCACCAAACATTTTCACATTTCCTTTTTCTAGCCATACCGCTTTATTGCACAGCTGTTCCACCTGTTCAATGCTATGTGATACGAATAAAAGTGTTGTCCCTTTATCTAACATCTCCTGAATTCTTCTCTGACATTTTTCCTGAAAGCGAAAATCTCCGACTGACAATACTTCATCACAGATTAAAATATCCGGTGTTCCAATCGTCGCTATCGCAAATGCAAGTCTAGATACCATTCCTGAAGAAAAATTCTTAACTGGCACATCAATAAAATCCTGAAGTTCTGAGAATTCAACAATTTCTTCATAATGAGCTTCCATCTCTTCATGAGAACGCCCCATCAATGCTCCGTTAAGATAAATATTTTCTCCTGCAGTCAGATCAAAATCAAATCCTGCCCCAAGTTCAATTAACGGTGCCACTTCACCGCGCACAGTAACTGAACCTTTCGTTGGTTTCAATACTCCGGCAATTACTTTTAACATTGTACTTTTTCCACTTCCGTTAAGTCCAATCAATCCTAATGCATCACCACGTTTAAGGTCAAAAGAGACATCTTTTAATGCCCAAAATTCATTGGTGGAAATCTGACTCTTTAAAGTTTTTATAAAATATTCTTTCAAACTGTCTACCTTTTCAGATGCAAGAGCAAATCTCATAGACACATGCTCTACACTAATAATGTCTGTATCGTTCATTTTTTCTTCTCCCCTATATATCTAATATAAATGTATCCTGACGTTTATAAAATACATATAAACCAAGTACCAGAACAATTGCTGTCTCAACTGCTGCCAGCAAAATAGATGAAATACTCGGTAGCATATTATTAATCATAACATCTCGAAACATAGTCAAGATATTTGTAAGCGGATTCAGTAATACAATATTTTTCAGCCACTCCGGAAGAATTGACATCGGATAAATAACTGGGGTCAAATACATAAGTGCCGTAACAAAAACCGAATATAAATGCATGATATCTCGAAACTTTACGGTAATTGCCGACAACAAAAGTCCTACTCCTAACGAAAACAATACTATAAATATTAATGGAATCGGAGCCAACAAAACTGTATAATGTAATTCAACACGCATTGCAAGCATTACAAAAATCATTGCTGTAAAAGATGCAAGCAAATTAATAGCGCTTGAAAAAACACGTGATAATACAAACATATATTTTGGTACATATACCTTTTTTATCAAAGGTCCATTTGCAACAATTGCCCCCATTGCATTCGTTGTAGAATCATTAAAAAAATTAAAAATCAATTGTCCACTTAATAAATATACCGGAAAATATTCCACATCAAATTTGAACATATTAGAAAACACCACAGAAAGTACAACCATCATAAACAGTGGATTTAAAATTGTCCAAAAAACCCCAAGAATAGATTTTCGATATTTTGTCTTAATATCTCTCATAATCAACTCATTTAATAAAGGTTGAAATTTTTTAAAATTTTGTATATACGTTGACACTTTATTCCTCCAAAAATAAAAATATAGTAGATTGGATTTTTGTTACTAATTTCCAATCTACTATATTATACAAAACTACCGATTCACTGTCAACGACCGCAAACAGTCATCATCAAATTATACTCCATTACTTCAATTTAAATGGTTCTGCTAATAATGAGAAGTTTTTATTATAATAAGGATCTCCTTTTTCCAGCACTAGATTCCATTTTTTTTGGAATCGCTTTCTTTCGTCCATAAAACGTGCCTGCTTTTCTTTTGTATCTTCATAGCCTCTGGATTTCGACTCATAATGATACCACTCAGAAAATGCATTATATACTATCAGCTTTTTTAATTCTCGAAGTTTTAAGCAATAATCCACATCATTACATGCAACTTTAAACTGTTCATCAAATCCGTCCACCTGTTTGAACAGCTCCTTTTTGGTCATCAGACACGCACCCGTTACAGCACTATAATTACAATTAATCAAAGCGCGATTCATGTAACCACAATCATTTCTCTTAATATTCGTATTCACATGACCTGCATAATTGCCAAATCCTATTACAACACCTGCATGTTGAACCGTATCATCACCATATAATAATTTAGCGCCTACAGCCCCGACTTCATTTCTCATGCAAATTCCCAACATTTCTTTCAATGCATTTGGTGCTAATAATTCTGTATCATTATTCAAGAATAGCAAGTATTCCCCCTTTGAATGCTTCACACCAAAATTATTAATTGCAGCATAGTTAAACTCTTTTTTCCATTCAATAACCTTTACACAATTATAGGTTTGTGTTATTTGCTGATAATACAAAAAAGTTTCAGATTCCATACTATTATTTTCTACGATAATTATTTCAAAATTAGAATAAGTACTTTTTTTAATTATAGATTCTATACATTTATTCAAATCATCTTTATGATCTTTATTAGGAATAATAATAGAAATCAATGGATTACCTGGCGTATCATAAACTACATGATACATTCCCCATAGTCCCATGCTCTCCACAGAAGCTTTAACATTCATTCTGTCTAAATGAGCTTGTATCGCCTTTTTTCCTGCTTCATATGCGTACAGTTTACTCTCCGGGTTTCCAGCCACGGAATTTTCGTGAATACGCCAATGATATAACACCTTAGAAATATGTTTTATACTCTTCGCCTGTTCAATACAGCGAAAAACAAAATCATAATCCTGTGCCCCATCATACTCTTTATTTAATCCACCAGTTTTTTCTTCTATTTTCTTTTTTACTACAAAAAAATGTGTTATATAATTATGGGAACGTAACAGATCTATACTAAAATCAGGCTTAAATATTGGCGTACAATGCTTGTTACCATTTACCATATCTTCATCCGTATATAAAACATCGTACCGTTCTTCTTGCAATTCTTTTACAATCTCGTACAAGGAATTTGGAGCCAAATAATCATCATGATCTAAAAATCCCACATAATCCCCCGTAGCCAATTCTAATGCATGATTCGTATTCCCAGCAATCCCTTCATTCTTTGCAAGAACAGTAAATTTTATCCTTTTATCATTTTTCACATATTCTTCTAATGTTCTAACTATTTCATCATTTTTCTCACTTGCTTCCGCTATACATAGTTCCCAATTTGCATATGATTGCGCTTTTACTGATTCAATCATTTCACTCAAATATTTCAAAGGTGTTTTATAAACTGGAACAACAATACTTATCTTAGGTCTCCATAGAAACTTTATGTTCCGCTGCTGCTCGAGTTCTTTGTTGGAAATTTTATGTTCAGAAAACCATATATCATATGGTTTCCCATTTCCTTTGACTTTCTCATAAATATAGAGTTTAACTCCTCTTGGTCCTTTTCTCTTTACATATACTATAAGTTCTTTGAGTGTTTTTTTGTTAATATGTTTTATACATTTCCAAATTATCAAAAACTTACTTTTCATGCTAATACTTCTATCCTTTACTCATATTTGCCAAAAGTTTTTTTGCAAATTTTTGTGCCGGTTTTTCTATTATAAACCAGGACAATATTGCAAATACCAATGTAACCATTGCACAAATAATAAATTGTATGTTCAATCCTAAGTTAATCTTCGTTAACGTAGGTGTCAACATCTGTTGAACAACAAACCCATACAAATATAATCCATATGAAAAATCATTTTTAGAAAAACATTTTTCAAATTTAGGTAATTCAGCAAATGCAAAGGAGAAAACAAAATATGGCAAAGTAATAAATACTAAAATTTCCGTCATTGTTGCATTTGTACCCAACATTTCTGCGATACACAGCACCCCGACCGCTAATTGTAAATTCAATTTCTTTCGCACATCTTCAGATATAAAGGAAGCCCCCAGGAAAAAGTATGGCGCTATAGATAACGCAGAAACGATATCTGTTGCATATATAACATAATATGCATCTGGTTTTACCACCCCTAAAGTTATTGATATTCCTTCCAGAATAAGTGCAATAACAAATGAAATTTTCGCCCTGTCAAATTTACTGAACACACAAAAAACTATCGGTAATAAAATATACATTGATACTTCAACAGGAAGCGTCCACAAGGATCCATTCACTGCATTGGGATATATGTTATTTTCAAATACTCCTGGTAAAAAATATTGGATATATAATGCAATATTTTTCAGATAATTCCTCGTAGTTACATGAAAGAAATATTCTTTTAATGGTAACCTTGTAAAAATCGGTCCTACTATAAATACTGAAAATAAAACCACGCCTATTAAACCTGGAATAATTCTAAAAAAGCGTTTAATTCCGTATCTCAATATATTACTGTCATTCAAATAACTTTTAGCAATAAGGTAACCACTAATTAAAAAGAAAATCTTAACACCAATCGTCGAAACAGCCTGGCTTAAAAAAAGATTTACATTAACTCCCATTAAATGGCACATATGTCCTAAAATAACCATCATTGCAGCAACAAATCGAATAATGTTAAAATTATTTTTCCTACTATTTGCAATCATCAAAATATCCTTTCCTGCTTTTATTTTAATACTGCAACAAATCCTTCTGTATTTTCAAAAACAATATTGATTTTATCTTTATATTGATTTTTTATGTCTGTTTTTAGCTTTTCATCTGAACTCATAAATACTAAAGGCTGTTCTACTGTTTTATTTTTCTCCTCACATAATCGTTGATACCCCTGCTCAAATATATCATACACTGTTACATCTGATTTCTCAGATGTTGTACAATTAACAAACCCTGTTGCATCTCCTTCCAATCTTATAGTAATCCCTCTGAAAATATTATAATCTACAGAATTGCCGAAAAAAATAATGCTTGGATTATTCTGTTGAGGATAGTTTGTATAACAATACTCACTTATTTCTATTTTTTCATCATTAAATTGATTTACTTGTGATAATAGTAAGTGGTCTGTCTCATATATATCAAAATAATAATTTGATTTCACTATCGGTACGAGCAGAAAACTCTTTTGCTGCATTCGTGCTTCAACATGAAAAACCGTACTTATCATCAACAAAAAATAAATCAAAAAATAACTGAAGACAATCTGCCATTTAAGATCCATCAGCATAATCAATGCATAATAAGCCAAGTAAAAAATCACTGCAGATAAAAAGAAATTATTTTTATAATAATAATAGGTAGATGTCTCTCCTTTCATTACTTTTATCGCTAAATATAGCATAAAAATCCCCAAAAAAATTGCATACATTATCGCCAAATCATCTTTTTTCTCAAAGAAAATCATTAATGCTGCATAAACGGCAAACGGAAGCCAAAAGACAAAATTAGAAAATAAGTCTCTATAGATTCCTCCTTCCATGCTAATTCCTGAAGATACTCCTAAACTTGGGTTCGTATTTCCAAAAAATCCAAAAAAGCTATAATATAATACAATTATTGTCGGAATTAAAAAAACTTTAAAATTCAAGATAATTGCTTTTTTTATCCACTCAATTTTAAATATATTACCATTTAAATGCCATAAATAACGGAATAAAGTTAATGCAAGAGAAACATATACAACAGGAACAAACAAACTATAACATAATCCCAGTGATAAGCATCCCAAATTCATACATAAGATAAATACTATTTCTGATACTTCTTCATCCACATAAAGTTGAAAAGCCCACACAAGAAATAGAATAATGATTATACTAATTCCAAAATAATTAAAACCATATAGCAAACTATTTCTTGGATATCCTAACATATAAATTAAAGTTATAATAATTGCCAATATCTGTTTCCCTTTTGTTGTAGCTTTCTGTCTAATTACACACCAAAAAGCATACCCACCTAAAAAGAACATAAACAAATCGGCTAAAATATAAAAATGATATAACTGTGTTATTTTACAAAATGGCTTAAATATCTCAAGAAACAATGCATTATTCAACGGTGCAAAATACATGCTACTTACATTCTGATTTTTTAAAACCTCTAACGCCATCCGAAAATGAGTTCCACCGTCAACCGACTCGTAAGCTATATTTAAACTCTTACCAAATTGTTGAATTCCAACAAAGATTGTAACACTCAGAAATATTAATGTACTTATCAAATCAATGGGCTCAACATAAAATGTTTGTCTGGTTTTATCTTTAATAATTTTCATCCATATTCCTACACCTAGTACCAAATCAGCTACACCTATACTCCATGTATTAATATGAATCTTGACGAGATTTATTATTCCGGCTACAAAAGCATGTACAAACAATACAAATATAAATATCATCGCACAACATGTAAAAAAATTCAATTTTTTTTCTTCTTTTTTGTAAAATAAAATTGAAAAATATAATACAAAAAAACTAATAACAAAAAATATAGCGCTCATGTTCTTCTCCTCTATAAGTGCCTTTTTATTTTCTTCAGAAAAGCTTTTAAGTTCGTTTTCGTTTTTATAATTATATTCGAATTATATTTATGCGCTAACTGATTATGCATATCCTGGGTTATATCCTGACTCATTGTTCCTAAAATTGTAACTTTAGATATATTTAAAGGTCTGGAAAATTTCACATACATCTGCGGATCCGGATGAAAAAATATAATGTTATTTCCTATTCTAAACCCATTTGAAGAAATTTCTTCCACATACTTAACAATTCTTTTTCCATTTTTCAAATCAATCACAAATCTAGGATTTTCAACACAAATATCACCAAATTCACTTGGATCCCATCGCAAAGAAGAAATTCCACCTACTTCTTCCAAATTATGATATTCGTAATTTAATTGCGGATAAAATTGTGCACTTCCAACTCTCTTTACATTATTTTCATTATATCCATTTCCATTATCATAATATAATGGAGTAACTTGCTGTTTCTGCTTATGATTTTTTTCGAATAAATAATTATCTTTTTCAATCGCAGAAATCAATTCCCCAACATACTTTTCTGGCAAAAGTAATGGCCTGTTTTCCATTCTCCTCTGAATTTCTTCTCTATTCGTATTCCATATCTCTACGTCATGTAACGAATGTGAATTTTCGGTATTATTCCATAAACGATACATACTGGTTACTTCCTGGACATCTGCAACACCACATAAATCACAGACACTCATCAAATAATCCCAATCTTCAGTTGTATCTAATGTTTCATCAAACTTAAATCCCATTTTTTTAAATGGAAATAATGGAAATGCTAACCCCAAAACCGGGCATGAATTTCCGTATAATTCATTAATAAAATGAAAATCTTTGCAGAACTGATTATTCGGCGCATCTTCTGTTCTTAAAATCTCTCTTCCAGAATCATCTTTTTCCAAACTCCAATACTGACTCACAACATAAGAATGAATCACGCGTCCTGGATATTCTTGTGCTTTTTCCTTAAACGCCGCCACCCAGTTATCAAACACTAAATCGTCATCATCAAAAATGACCGCGTAAGATCCTCTTGCTTTTTCAAATCCCTTATTTATCGGAGTCGAACGGTTTCCACCTGTTACAGGAATAAATCTAATTTTTTGCTTTAAAAATCCAGGTGTTTCCTCTATTACCTGCAAGACCTTTTTTTCATTTTGCAATTCCATATTATGTCCCATAATCAAAACCTCAAAATCATCACAAGACTGACCTGCTAATGATAATAAAGTCTCTCTCAATGGTTCAATACGTTTTCCCTGAGTTCTGGTAATGACTGACAAAAAAGGAGCTTTGCTTTCTTGCTCCTTACTAGTCATCCCAGTATATTGATATGCCTGCACAAAATATTCAACATCCAATTCTGCCTGAACATATTCCTCCAGCCAATTCAGATAATGATTAAGCAAACTCCCCTGGGAAAGAAAAATATTTTCTTCATTTTCTGGTTTCACTTCTTTATATTTTTTTATCTCTGCTGAACATGTAAAGCCGAGCTTCTCCATGTTTTCTTTTATAGCTCTTCCTGTATAGCCATCTATTTTCAATTTTTCATTACATTGCCCAGACAGTAATTCAAAAACAGTACGTTTATCAATCGGGTTTTCTGTTATTACCAATATCAGTATGTCACGAAATTTTTCAAGATAATTTTTATTAGATTCCTCAAATATTTTTTCATTAACAATAATTGCCCGGATATTTTTCTGTCCACTCAATTCATTATCCAAATTCTCTATTGGAATAGTCTTACACTCAATTTTATCAGTTTTTATATCCAACTTCTGTTCAGTACTGGTATTAATAACTATGCCGTTTTGAATATCTAACTTATCTAAAATTTCTAAAACTTCTTTATTTAAATCTGCCATTGTACTTTAATCCTTCCACCGTTACATTACAAATCTATGTTTCGCATAATTGCCATCAACAAATGTGGCCACCTTATGGGATTCATCTAACTGCTTTGGTAATTTACCATTCTTTTTTCTGTCTTTATAAACCTTGGCAGCTTTCTTTAATATTTCATCATCCGTTTTCATAAATTCTTTACAGATTCCACCGGCTATATCCTCTCGGCTCCATTTATAAGCTAGTAGCATTGCTGCTTCCGCGGAATAATATCTTTCAGCTGAAGTTGGCTGCCACGCTCCCCCACTAGATAATCTTTTCGCATGATACACTACTGCTCTTGGACAATAAAGCACCTTATATCCTGCTAAACGGATTTTCCAGGAAAAATCAACGTCATCGCAATACATAAAAAATGTTTCTTCATCGAACCCTTCTACCTCTGTATAGACCGGATTCTTAAAAATTACACATGCGGTTGCTGCCCAACTTGTTTCAAATGTTTTTGAATCATACTTCTTAGGATGCTCAATAGGGGTCTGTCTCGCCTCAACTAAGCCAACACCTGGCTTTTCTAACATTTCTAACATTTCTATAAAATATCTCGGAGTCACAAGTACATCTGGATTCGCCACCATCAAATAATCTTCCATACAATCTTTAGCTAATTTATTGTGTCCTTTGGCTGTACCCGTATTTTCATTAAAAAATTGATATTTTATATCCTTCAAATGAGTGTACTTTGCTTTCATATTACAGATATCTGCATCACTAAATATTCGTTCTTTTGAAGCATCTCCATAAGATATCGTACATCTTATTTCCTTTTTATTTTCTTTTTGGTATACATCTATAGCGTTATCTATACATTCTACTGCTCTTTCTATATCCTTATATGAATTATGATACAAAACCGATTGCATCTGAATACTGATTGATTCCATCTTTCTTCTCCTACATTTTTGACATAATCTGTCTAATTTTTTTATCATCTCCCCAAATTGCCGGAGAATCATACGGACGATCTGGAAATGCGCCATATTCTAACTTTATGTTCATATCATGTTCTTTTAAAAATTGTTCAACTTTATCTTTTAATGCAACCGGTTTTCCCGAACAGCAATTAATTTCACCTGATATATCTGTTTGCAGAGCTGCTGCACATATCTGTTCTGCCAACTCATTAACATCTAAAAAGTCATATTTATTTACTCCAGAAGTAAACGGAAACTTTTCAGCGCCTTCACATTCTTTTTCCAACAATTTGGTAAATATAGAGTGATTCCCCTGATCATCTCCCACAATGTAATATCCTCGCAACCAGTTCAGATTTTTATTATATTGGTTTGCCAATAATTTAGCTGATTGTCTTAATGTATTTTTTGCAATACCGTATAACGACAATGGATTAGTCGGCGTATCAGCTGTAACCGCTCCTTCCCAATATCCAATTTCATGCATAGTTCCCATTACAGACATATTCGGCAATCCACCGGCATACATATTTTTTATAAACTGATAATGCTTCGGTAAATCCAACATATGAGTGTCAGAGTTATGTTTAAATCCATCTCTCCACGCTAAATGAATACAAACATCTGGACATCCTAATTCTTCATAAATATGTTCATCTGCATCCAAAATAGACTTTTTGATAAATTTCACTCCGTTAGGTATATTATTATTATCTATATCAACTGCAATGACTTGTTTTTTCTTTTTTAATAATTCGGTAATCACATGTCTGCCAATATAACCATTAGCTCCTGTTACTACTATCTTTCCATTCATGTTTCATAATCCTTTCATCTTAATATTAATGTATAGTTTTTATATTACCACACTTCTTTATAAATGCCAATTAAACTTTATTTATGGTCGCTTTGAAAGGTAAATTCATTTTATAACCTGCCAATTTTGTAAATTCACATATTTCCACATTTCTTATAAATTCAGAAAAGTTATCCACATTGAATGATTGCACAACTCACTTCTCTAAAAAAATTGCATAAATTTGTGTTTTCCTCTTGGCAGACATCACTTTCTTTGCTAAAAATGAACCTCCTAGGGCAAGTTTTCAAGCGACTTCCTTGCCCGAAGGATTCTATCGAATTCTTCAAACATTCCGCCACTTGCCTCTCAGAAGTGCGTTGCATTTCTGAGCGCGGGGTATTGGGAATTCTTTGTCTTTATTTCTACATGAACTCTGAAAAACTTAACTTTCCTTCTATCATTTTGCCTTGATAGATTTTGTTATATTCATTTCCTTGATCCTTTACATAATTTGATAATACTCGTTCATCCCCTTTTTTCGCTTACTGTCGATACATAGAATTCTGATATCCTTTATCCAGTTCTATAGCATCGATAATAACCTACCACTTTTTTCAACATTCTAGCATCACGAAATGTTTTTCTGCAGATCATGAAATAGGCAATATCTTTCTGTATTTTTCCCATTTCCAACGGATCCCGCCTCTCCAAAAATTCATTTCCCGTAACACCATGGGTAAGATACTCTTTCCTGGATTCTCCCATGAAAGAATATAGATTTTTCACAACTTTTTCATCATTAAACTGCCGCGTCATTTCCTGCATACTTGAAATTCCACCTATACATTTATAGCTTAAATCCCCAGCATAGTTTTTACAGAATAGTCAATGTAACTTTGGGTTCGCGGGTCTTTCGCTTCACTAATTTTTTTAATAATTCAGGATAATATTTATTTTGAGTCTTATTATATTCAACAACCAGATTTTTTTCCTGAGCCTTTCTTGTTCTCTTCTCATTTTTTCCTTCGCGATAAAGTTTTTTCTTTTTTCCCTATCGCAAAGAAATCTGTTTAAATTTTAGTATGATAGTGCGAATTATTTTTACCTTTCAAAGCTGTATTTCTTATATTACACACAAAACTGTCCAAAAACACTTCCTGCCGTTACGCCTATAATTAAGCCTGTTATTCCCAAAACTATTTGATTATATCTTTTTTCAGAAATATTAACCTGTACATATTTATTACTGCAAACCAAATATATAACCCAGAGCAGTGGTCTGTAATATCTTCCCTGAACTCCTTTTATCTCTGTAATTCCTACTTTCATAAATGAAATATACAACGCAGTCCATATAAGACCTATTGACATCATGTATAATACAAAAATACAAATTTTATTTCTTATAGTGATTGTTTTCATTTTATTCCACTCAAAATCAGTAAGTAAAAGAAAAACTATTGCACTGCTTACTCTTGCAATCATTTTCTGTTTTTTATTTTCATAACAATCCCCCAGAAGTAATAAAAACATTAATGCCCGCGGTGCATAAATAGCTTTCGGCAAACTTCCTATCAAAAATCTAACATTCCCGTCACTACATTTCGTGCATTGATACAACCGTCTTTTCCAATCCATTCTCTCATAAGTAGCGCTATAAATATGGAGATAAATCCAAATAGCATCGTATCGTATGTGTAAGTTGTTGCCCAAAATATGTACGTTGGTATCAACGCAATAAACAAGAGCATTTTCTTTCCTGTAGGAATAATCTTAATTGCCCAAAACATTGTAATTATATACAACAATAATCCTGCCAGATACATAATATGAAATGGCATTCCCATACATCTTGCTATTTTTATTACACATGCATGTGACCCCAAACCCATATTATAAATATTAATGAACTCTCCTTTCATCAATACTGTCTTATAGGCGTTTGCGAAACGCCAAAAGCCGCATAAATACGGCATTTTTTGTTGTTAAAATAAAATATCTCCTCAAAGTTTATGGTAAAATAGAGTTGTCAAGAAACAATCAACCAATCCACCTAAAGGAGATATACCTATGTGATAACACATAAGCAGCTCACTTTGGCAGAAGTTTTTAAAAATTGCCAAAATAAATTCGACACTGACAAATACCAATTCCTTTCTCTTCTTGATGAAGCTATTAACCTTGATGAAATTGTTCCTGTTTCTTTTGTTACTCATTTTCACGCTTCAACCGGAAGACCTCGAAAGCACTAGCTTTATCTAATGCTTAAGGTTTTTCTGATTCAGCGTATATTCTCAATCCCGACGGATATGCTCCTAATTGTTTTCTTGAAATACTCTCAGGAATTACGCGATTTCTGTGGCTTTGATGTTGTTCCTGATGCCTCAAAATTTACCCGTTTCAAACAAGATTTCCTGATGGACTTACAATCTATGTTCGATCACATGGTTGGTATAACCGAACCGATATGCCAAAAACTTGACCCTCACCGGGCAGATATGACCATCTTCGATACCTCTGGCATTGAAGCCTGGATGACTGAAAATAATCCCAAATACGCAAACCGTATTATTAAGCAGTTAAAGGCTTTTGCGAAGGTAAACAACCTTGATAAAAGCTATGATCCTTATAAGACTGCTTATGGTTCCATGCCTACGCATGCTGCTTCTAATCAGGCAATCCAACAGATGTATATCAATGGACATTTCTGCTATGCCTATAAATTCAGCATTATAACCAATAAGCTTGGCATTGTCCGTGATATCACTTTCTATAACAAAGAATTCCTAAATGCTCATCCAGATATCATTGTGGAAAAGAAATTGGCTTCTCTTGATGAGGATAAATCTCTTGCCGATTCAAAAGCTCTGCTTCCTGTCCTGGTTGATTTCTTTCAGAAGCATCCGCTTATCGCCCCTAAGACTTTTCTTGGTGATGCTGCTTTTGACACGATTGAAATCTACAAAGCCCTTTTCGGTGAAATTGGATTTGAAAAAGCATTTATTCCTCTCCGCGTAAAACTTTCTATGGAAGATAACGGTTATACCATCAACGAAAATGGTGTTCCCTGTTGTCCGCATGTTCCTTTGCTTCCTATGAAAAGCGAAGGCAGTAAATCACACCTAAAAAGCAAAAATCCTACGATGAAATTTGTATGCCCGAAAATGAAATGGCAATACAATAAAGCAGATAAAACAAAACGCCGTGTATGTCATTGTGATAATCCCTGCACAACATTTTCCTGCGGAAAAATGATTTATATTTATCCCGGAAAAAATCTTCGTGGCTATCCCGGAGTAGAACGAGTTTCCGAAGAATGGAAAGAAACATATAAAATCCGTGTAAACGTTGTGAAATCTATCAACCACTTTAAAGACAGCTTTTGTGTAGCTAACCGTAAAACACAGAACAAAAAAACACTTCATGCCGATTTACTTTTAGCTGAAATTGCTCAACTTGTTACAGTAATCGTTGCTAATAAAATTCATCAACATCAATACATTCGAAGTCTTAAGCCTTTGATTGCTTAAAATTGAGATTTTATGAGTTTTTCTGCTTCGTAATAACTAGGAAGTTTTTTTGTCATGCCCAAGAACTAATAACCGACTCTTTCCATTCCAAGAATTCTGCATTGCAGGATTCTATCCTTGTTTTTAATCAAGATTGCGAACTTGTATCGCAATTACCTAATACTGTCTTATTTCCATTTTCGTAATAATTATCCATTACACTATCCAACCGATGCTTTTCTTCATAGGAACCAAGCAGGCTGATAATACGGATAATTATAAGGAATATCTGCACGGAATTGTCCTTCTATCTGTTCTGGTAGTTTTTCCTCTTCTGGGTATATAGATAGCTCATAAGCTCTTTTAAAATAAGTTTTCTCATCCCATCCCACCTTATTTGTTGGTATTGCAACAAATATGATTCCATATATCAGAGCAATTACTAAAAAACTATATTCTATTTTCTCCGATTTTTTTCATTGTATAATGATTATTGAAATTCCAAGCGCAGTCATTATCGTCATTAAAATACAATATTGTTTAATCATCAAATTATTAACTCTGATGTTCTGGATTAAAATACTGCTTCCATTCTCAGAACTTGGTATTGATATCAAAATCCAATTACCTTTCCGCTTTATATTAACTGTAGATCTGGCTAACAAAATTGAATTTTTATCCTCTATTTTTATTTCATCTTCTTTTCCAAATGCATTAACTACTCCCATAATAATTGTTGCATCTACAAAATCTGATGTTTGGAAATCATACTACAACTTATCTATATAGAATCCATCCCAATCAAACCCAAATATTCCTCTTTCGCCTTTTATATAAAACCCTTCATTTTTATTAGTGAATCCTTTTGTTTTAATATCCTTTTTTTACTGTCTAAACCCCACTCTTTTCCTCCGGCAATTTGATAATATTAAAATTGCAAATTCCTTCTATTATCATTGACGCCAATATTGCTACAATGAACATAGCTGCAATTTTCTTTGCTTTTATCGTTTTCATAGCTGGTCTCTCAATCAATATATTAATTTCTTTCATTATTATCTTTTTGGTATAGCGCCAATTCTTGCGCCAATTGCTTTATTCGAATAGACATTCTTGATACCGCTACTGTCAACACAAATATAATCATCAACGAAAATGCAAATCCAAAGAAAAAAAGCATATTCACAGGACTGACAATTCCTACCATTTCAGAAATCATACTAATAGTTTTAGGAAAGCAATCCAATACTAATGTACCTACTCCAACCAAAAGCCACGCAAGAGCATATCTTAATTCCAGTCTTTTTTTTCGAATCATATTTACAATTACACATAATGCTATTAAAACCAGACATGCAACTATAATTTGAATCTTTAATGATAACATCTTTTTCTCCTTCCAACTATTCTTTCCTGATTCTTTCAATTAATATAGCCAAAGTAACTTTTATCATATAATACACTGACTTTTTCAGAGAAATCGAAGATACCCCTCCTTCTCTTTCTTTCATCACAACCGGGATTTCTATTACTTTCATATTCCGTCTTAATATAGCCACTACACTTTCTGGTTCTGGATAATCTCTAGGATAATCCTTAGAAAACAATTCTATAGTTCTTCTCCCCACCATTCTCAGTCCTGATGTTGGATCTGTAATTGTAGCACCCGTCATCATTTTTATTAACTTTGTAAAAAATACAATTCCAATTCTTCTTGCTCTGGATGATTGGAATCCTTTTTTTTCAATAAATCTTGATCCTATTACCATATCCGCCGAATGCTCTTCTAAATATCGCGCCATCACTTCTAAAAAAAGAGGATCATGTTGTCCATCTCCATCCACTTGGACCGCAATATCATAATCATGATTATATGCATATTTATAACCTGTTTGAACAGCACCTCCTATTCCCAAGTTAATTGGAAGATTTATAATATTATATCCATTTTCCTCACAAATAGCTTTCGTTTGATCCGTCGAACAATCATTAATAATAATATAATCAAATCCTTGGGCTTTTTCTTTTATTGCTTCTACTGTTTTCACTATATTTGTAGCTTCATTATAAGCCGGTATAATAATTAGTCTCTTCAAAACATTTCCTCTCACATTATTTTATAACTCATTTGATTTCTGGCTTTTCGAATAAAATCTGGTCAGTATTTTCGCAATCGGAACAGGCCAGAATTTACAGAACATTTCATAATCCTCAAGACTTCTTGCATTATCCCCTATGATCAGAGAAGTCTCCGATTCTTCATGAATTCTATGTCCCATCTGAATCGTACTGTCATACAAAAAATCACCTTTTAATTTTGAAATTCTCTCCCACGCTTCCCAGTCTTCATCCGATCTGTAACGAACTGTGAATACTGGATCCGGTAAATTATTTGCTGCATATGTAACAGCTGGACAACAAATAGCTGACCCCAGCGATAAACTTCTTCTTCGTACAAACGTACTGCCTTTAAACAATCTCCCCCTCAACGGAAATAATAAAATACGCTTAACTTGTAATAATCGATTACTCGTTACTCTTTGTCCATTTCTGATTTCACAATAGTCTGAGAAATATATCAAGGGTTTTTTACTTTGCTCTAACATCTTTATAGCTCTTGCTGCATAGTCCTTAAAATAAATATCATCTTGGTGAGCAATTGTAATATACGGCGTTTTACACTGTCGATATGCAAAATTCCAATCTTGTACAATTCCACCTTGACCAGTATTTATTTTTAATTCTATACCATATTTCCGGCTAATCTTCTCTATATATTCGTTCGGAGTTGATGTAACCATTAATATATTGGACAACTGATTCTGATTCTTTAATGACTTTACACATTCTTCCAAATACGAGCTTTCTTTGTAAGCACATATAACAAAAGTATGCTTCTTCTTTGCCTCGTTCACTTTTTAATCCTCCACACGTATATAAATCTTATATATATTCCATGCAACACTAATTTTACAATTTTTCAATCTCAACCTTCTTTTTCAGGAAAAGTATTATAAAAAGTGCCTCTATTAATAAACTTACAATTAATGCCATAGTAGCTCCTTGCATCGTAAATCTATCTATTAATATAAAAGAACTGTAAAAGCTAATTATCAATGCTATTACGTTACTTATTATTAACCCCTTAAAATCTCTTACTACTGTAGACAAGCCACACAAAAACCAAATAAGCGCTGTCAATACAGTACTACATATTAACGGTAGTAACAAATCTACATATTCTGCAATTTCTTTACCATACAGTAGATTCAGTCCCCAGACTCCCAAAAGTTTTCCTCCGGCAAGTGATATTATGCTAATTCCAACTATACCTAGTAAACACTTTCTAAAGGTACTCCAAAACTCTTTTTGTTGTCCATTATTATATTGCTCAGCAAATAATGTCATAAAAGGATTAAAAATATAGGAGGCTCCCATTTGAACAATCACTGTCGGTGCTGATACTGATCCATATACCCCCAAAGCATAACTTCCAAGTTTTCTTTCCATAATAAGTCTTGGCAGCATTGTAACTACAGTTGATAATATCAGATAGCACAATAAAGGAAAGCATTCTTTCATCAAGCACATGCAACTATCAATTGAACTGACAGTATTTATATTTGCAATTTTTTTTGTAGCAGGAATATCATATAAAATAATAATCAAAAATGACGAAATTACCATTCCCATAATTGCAATGCTTAAATTTTTTGTTAAATATAGGCCACATAAAAAACATATAAAGGTGACAATTCCTCTATACATCCAAGACTTTCCTATGTAATCCATTCTCCATTCTCTTTGCTCTATTCCTGCATATACATCATAGAAAGCTTCCGACATTTTAAACAAACAATATGTAATAATACATACCTTTTGCACACTAGAATACCCAATTACCATACAATATCCCCAACACAATATTGTAGCCATAAGGCAGCTTACCATTCTACTGTGTATATATGTTTTATTGCTATATTTTTCACTAACATCCGATACCTGATAATTTCTAATGCCAAACATTGCAATACTGTAAAAAATATTATTAACAGATATCGCCAATGTCAAATTCCCTGCTGTTTCAACTCCTGCAATTCTAACTACAAGAATTGTAATTAACCACTGGGTAATCATATACATAATACTTCCTATTGTATTCCAAATTATGTTTTCTTGTATTGATAATCTTTTTTTATTCATATATTCCTCAATTTATATCCATCTGCATATTGTAGTGAGCGGATACAATAAATGTCTATGCATAGCTCGAACAAATGCCCATGTACCCCATTTTTGAATTTTAACCATATTTTTAAAATAGTTCAATTTTACATACGGATTTTTATAATAATATGGATAATACTTATCCATAAATTGTTCGATCTCATGACACATATTTTTTCGCACATTCTTCGATGCACCGCGTCCTACTTCAAATAAAAGCGATGTCCAAATTCTACATAAAAAGAACTCCATCTTTTTATCATATGGATCTTTTTTATTATTTTCATAAAATTCCAGACATTCTTCCAAAGCTCTAAACGGTAATTGATTCATTTTTATATTTCTTTTTTTCAATGTTGAAGTTGTAGAGTTTGGATTTGTTCTATAATAATACTCTGCCATGGATATAACATGAATATTTTTTGCAACCGCCTCCAATTCAAGCATTGCCGGAATATCTTCACAAATAACGCCCTCTTTATATCTGATACCATATTTGTGAAACAACTCATATTTTATAATCCTGTTGCACGAAATATAAGATGGAATCCTAACTCCTTTTTCTTCATAATTCGCCTTATATTCTCTTAGTATATTGCCTTCTTCATCTACCTTTGTGTAATCACATAACACCATATCTGACTTATATCTATCTGCCGCTTCAAATAAGCTTTTTATATAGTTAGGTCCAATATAGTCATCGCTGTCTACGAAAACAATATAAGAACCTTCTGCCATCTCTAATCCCCTATTTCTCGCAGCTGATTGTCCTTGATTTTTCTGAAAAATGCATTTTATAATATCTGGATATTTGCACATATATTTTTTCATAATACATGCTGATTGATCTTTACTTCCATCATCAATCATTATTAATTCAATTTCTTGCATTTTTTGATTCAACACAGACTCTATACATTCCGTTAAATATTTTTCTGCATTATATACCGGTATAATAATTGACACCTTTTTTTTCATTTTCCACTTCCATTTTATAAATCTAATTTTTCTTCCCCTGGAAATTGTATTGTTACAGGCATATGATTAATCCGTTTTTCTTTCGGTGGTAATTTCATGTAATCCCCATAATTTCTTGTTAATATTGCATCATAACCCACCGGTACTTTTATCTTTATATCTTCAAACAAAATTTCTTCCAATTGGTCTAATTCACTAATTTTTATAAGCCACTTTTCTGCATCTGGGAAAAAACAAGTTATTTGCTGCGTTTCTTCCTGATCATATTTTGAAAATGTTTTTTCGCAGCTCCTCCAGATCTTTTCACCGGTGATATGGAATATTTTCATTCCATAATGCAATATATACCAAATTCCCCGCATAACACTTGTTTTAGCTTTAGAATAATTTCCGATTTGAGGCTCCTTCACTTTATTAACACTTAATAATATGCTCAAACGTTCAGCCTTCTTCAACTGTCTTGTCATCTTTTTTTTCTCATCAGGCACTGCATCAAAAGGGAAAATATCAATATAAAATCCCGTTACACTATCTGCCTGTTGTAAACTATTTTCCACAAACTGAGTATTACACATTCGCATTTTTCCAAAAAACAAATGATACTTCGGATCCGTATCAACTGTTTGTATGAAAAATTCTTTCCCACACTCTTTTTGTGCTACCTTTAAAAATTTTTCATAATCTTTCCGCAACATTCCCACATCTATATCATCATCCCACGGTATAAATCCTCTATGCCTTATAGCTCCTAATAAAGTTCCAAAAGCAGCAAAATATTTTAAATTGTATTTTTCGCATATCTCTATAAATTTAACCAATATTTCTTTTTCTGTATTTTGAACTCTTTTCAAAGTTTCTTCATCATATTGTCTATACATTTCTTCACCTGTCAAATACGTACTAATTTATTCATAAATTTACAATATTTTTATTATACCTTCTTTATCGTTTTATGTCTACCCTTTATACATTTTGTTTCCCATCCCGTTTTCCATATCAAAACTTTCCAATATTTCAAAAATGTAAACATGCTTGGATGCTTGTCAACTTTTACTTTCGGTCTTTATTTTTTCTTTATTTATATGATATAATTGATTGAATTTTAACTTTAAGGAGAGTGTTTACATGCAAGAAAGAAATTATGGAATTGATTTTTTAAGAGTTATATCAATGTTTATGATTGTAATTCTACACATTTTAGGTAACGGAGGTATTCTCGCTTCTGTACAAACAGGTTCTTCCACTTACCATGCGTCATGGCTAATGGAAATCGCATCTTATTGTGCCGTAAACTGTTACGCTTTAATTTCCGGCTATGTCGGGATTTACTCCAGCCATAAATATTCCAACATCCTTTATTTATGGCTTCAAGTTATTTTTTATACTCTTTCACTTACATTACTTTTTTATATTTTTTCTCCTTCATCAGTAAATATATCTTCTTGGTTAGATGCATTTTTCCCGGTAAGCCGCAAACAATACTGGTATTTTACTGCTTATTTTTGTATGTTCTTTTTCACTCCTTATTTCAATTATTTACTTAATAATCTTTCAAAAAAAGAGCTTACAAGTTTGTGTTTAACAATATTGTTTTTATTATGTTTACTTCCAACTTTAGCTCAAAGTGACCTGTTCCAGACTTCTTATGGTTACAGTTTTCTTTGGCTTTCAGCTTTGTATATTCTAGGTGGATACATTCGAAAATACTTTACTGTCCAAAAACGAACTAGCCATAAAATTATACTAATATACCCATGTTGTATTTTTATCACATGGATGATTCAATATGCAATAGATACCTCTTCTTTTAATATTACTGCATTATTAAAAAGCGGAAACCCTTTATTAACATATAGTTCTCCAACTATTGTACTTTCCGCTCTTTCACTCCTCTTATTCTTTTCAAATTTAAATCTTCATCCACTGATGAAGAAAACAATAAAATTAATTGCACCTTTTTCATTTAGTGTATACTTGATTCATACTCAAACTTTCTTTTGGTACAAAATGACAAATCTTTTTTCTTTCTATTCATCTTTTCCAATATTCAAACTAATTTTTAGCGTTTTATTAACTGCTATGTTCATTTATATTTCATGTTCTATTATTGATTTTATGCGAAGTAAGTTATTTCAATTGCTACACATTCGTTCACTAACAAAAAAAATTGATTCTTATATATCAGCACTCTGATCAATAATTGAAGGTCTGGCAAAAGCCAGACCTTCTTCTTTTCCTTACGAATAATCATCAAGTAACATTTATTACATAATCATCCGCAAAGTCCGTTCACTTTTTCATCGTTTTAATTATTTAACCCAAACTCCATCTTCACCAAATAAATACTTCACTACACCTATGGTCCTTTCACCAGTATACAGGCGTCCACTTGATGATGCATAATACCAGTCTCCCCAACGGAAAACCCACCGATTTTTTATCATATGACCATTATCATCAAACATATAGGCATTTCCATAGGCATCATATGCGAAATCATCACACATTCTTCCTGCCCATTCAAAATAATATCCATTCATCCAACCACTTGCCGGAGTTCCATTTACGAAATAATACCAATGATATATTCTATATTGTTTCATATGATACCAGCCATTTTTAAGTATTGTTTTAACACCATTTTCATCATAATAAATGTAACTATCATTTTCTCTGATAATCTCTTCGCTTCTCATCGTTGGTGCAAAATAATATTCTACCCCGTTTATGACCTTTTCCCCCATAACAAGATTTCCGTTTTCCTGATAATACCATTCTCCTTCTTCGTTTCCATCCATCAGATGTATCTAAATAGCCATCCTTATGAATCCAATAATATTTATGTGTTTCATCACTCCACTGAGCACAATTGGACATCATTTCACCTGAATAACCCCAGAAATAATATGTCCGATTTCCAATTTTCTTTGTTCCTTCTGTATTGAGTGTTCAATCTTCATTGAACCAATACCAAGATCCATCAGGTGATTGATACCAGCTATTCTTCTTAGCTATCTCGCCTCGGCACGCCCCGCTTCCATCAAACTCATATAATTTTCCATCAATTTCTCTGAAAGATAATCTATTCATATAGATACTGGAAAAGTAATATTTCTTACCATTAATAGTTTTCCAGCCATCCTCAACCAGCATTCCATTTTCTGAATAAAACCAACTTTCTCCGTATCTCTCATAAACCCAGCCATTCTGAACTATAATACCATCAGCACCTACATAAGCCTCTCTACTGGTATCACCCATTGCCGGAACAATGTCTTCTGTTTTCATTTTCCCATTATCAATATAATATTTACTATTAAGCCAGCCATTATGCTGTTTTCCAGGAGCATCGTAATAATACCATGTTCCATCTGCCAGCTGCCAACCTGCAGTTGTTCCAATTTCTGCAACTTTACGTCCATTATCATCAAACACATATGCTCCATCTTCTGTCTCAACAACTCCAACAGCCATAATTCCATCTTCATCAAAATAGAAATCCCCAACCCATTGAGATGTTAAAAGCTTTCCATCTTTTCCTGCATAATACCAGTCAACCCCGTCTCGCGCCCAGCCATTCCGAACAATCGCACCACTGCTTTGAGCAAAATATTTATCTTCATTATCATAAAAGATTCCTTTGATCATTACACCATCCGTATCAAATTTATAAAAAACACCATTTATCTCTTTAAATTCATCCGTTATGATAGTTTCATCTGCCTGAGTATAATACCAGTTACCATCTACTAATCCCCATTGCGGTTGTGATGCTATCGCACCGGATGCGTCTGCATATATATAATAGCCATTTCCTGACTCTTCATATTGCCAAATCAGTCCAGTCTGCATCTTTCCGTCCCAGTCAAAACTATATCTTTTACCATTAATTTCAACTATTTCATTACTGGCTCCAGTTCCATCTTCTTTTACATAATACCATGTACCACCTACCAGTTTCCATCCCGCTGAAGTAACAATTGCTCCGCTAACATCCGCATACATTTTTTTATTGACCCAGTTATCATTTTCATCATAATACTCTGCCTCAAAGACTCCAGTCTGCATCTCACCTTGATAATTGAAATAATATTCTTTACCTCCAATTTTTTCAATTTTATAACTTAGTGGATTCCCATTTCGATCAAAATAATACCATTTCTGATTATTCGCATAATACCATGCACTTGATTTAACAATAATAGCTCCGTCAGAATCTGCTAAATATTTTTCCCTCAACTTCAAAAAAACCTGTTTGCATCTTACCTGATCCATCAAAGTAGTAACGCGCACCATTAATTGCTTTAAAACCTGATGTAACCTGGAATCCATCTTCATAATAATACCAATCTCCGTTAACTGATACCCAACGCGTTCCTCCCACATTACCAATCAAAGTTAACACACCATTTTCATCAGCCTCATAAAGTTGATTTGCACACATAATCTGACTATTTGTTACCAAAAAACCATTTTTGTCAAAATAATAAAGGCTTTGTCCTATTTGTATAGTTCCCTCTGGCCTACATGTATAAGCTTTACTATAATATTCTTTATCATCTCCATTCACAAACCACGCTTCTTGATATAAATGCCCCTCTTCATTGGCACGTACAAAACCATACGCAGCTGTAAAATCACTTAGGATATAACTTACCATTGTTTTTGAATTTTTCAGTAATGTACCACCTCACTCAAAATAGTATCCATGTACTGTACCATCTTCATCTGCAATTTCCTTAATTCGATTTTCAACTTTTACACCATTTTCATAATAATAGTATTATTATTTTCATCAATATACCAACCATTTTCCGGAATTTCAGACTCTTTTTGTTCATCCATCTGTTTTCCATTTTCTGCTGGCATTTCTTGTGTCTTTTCCTCTTTTGCTGCGTCTTAAACAACTTCAGGCTCACTTATCTGTCCCTGTTGGTTCAGTGCGTCTTTTTGCTCTTCCCTGACTTGTTGCTCATTTGTCTCTTGCTTTCCTTCTGCGTTTTCAATTTCTGTCTCATCCCCTGTTGCCACATCATTCTGCTCTTCGACTGGCTGAGTTTCTTCAACCTCTGTCATTGCTTCTATTGCCTGTGTGTTCTCTGCATTTTCTGCTGCCATTACAGGAAGTACTGTATTCGCACTTAATGCAACTGCACATAATAATGCACATACTTTCATATTTTTCACACAATCGCCTCCTCATAAAAGAATTTTATATATTGTATCAGCATTTTATTTTTCAGCAATATATATTTATTTTATTTATCAAAAGTATCTTTTTTCAGCATTTTTACTATATTTCAGGCAAAAAAATAAGCGAAGTGCCCTATTGACACCTCACTTATTTATATTTGACCTATTATTAATTCATTCTATTTATTATAGACATAATATTAAAACCATAACTTTCTCTACTTGCCCAGCCATAGCTATCTCCTTTTGAATTAACGTTCGGATTTTCCTTCTGTCCAAGCCATTCTACATATGGTGCAGTTCCTCTTGTCACCATATTGAACCTTGGATCAACACAACTATTATTAAGTGTCTCTATTGATGCATATGCTTTTAAATGTTGAACTTGAGCCCGAAGCCCAGTTCTAACATCTGGAAAGATTGCACACCCTCCTGGTGCATTCCCATCCACTGCTCCAAGTCCGCCAAAATTGAACTGCCATACCTGTACAATTCCTCCATACTTAAGATAGCCTGTCTCTAGCATAGCCTGTGCATACATAATCTCTGGTTTTATATTTTCTGCTACAGCTTCATCATAAAGAATTCCACAAAATGTAACTATATCTGGTGCTCCACCAACAGCCAATGCCTCACTCGGATATATTGCGTTGCTTTTTACATACTGGTTTACCATCTTCTGTACAACTGTTGCTTTGTTAGTTCCAATCATACTGGTACCTATAATACTGGTTACTCCGGTATAAGTCAACGCACCTTCTGGTCCATTTTTGTTTCCTTTTTTATTCATGTAATACCATGTCCCATTAATCTGCTGATAACCTGTAAGCATAGCTCCGGAACCGCTGAACCAATACCAATAATCACCAACTTTAACCCAGCCTGTCTGCATCTTTCCAGTGTTATTATCCATATAATACCACGTACTTCCAAGTGGCAACCATCCTTTCACCAATTCGCCCCCTGATACATAATACCATACATTATCTTCAAAATTCCAGCCGTCCTGTAGTACTGTTTGACATCTGCCATCAGTCCCAAAATCATATGCTTTTCCATCTATCACACGATAGCCTATAACCATTGCTCCACTGGCTTCAAAATAATATTGTGAACCATTAACTTTCTTCCAACCTGTTATCATTTTTCCATCAGATTCCAAATAATACCATGTCTTTCCCAAATAAAGCCATCCTGTATGCATTGCTCCTGATCCATCAAACCAGTACCATATATCACCATCATAAAGCCATCCTGTATGCATTCTTCCAGCTGTATCAAAATAATAAGTCTGTCCATCAATCTGATTAAAGCCAGTTGCCTGTGTCAAGTCTTCTTTCGTATAATACCAAGTATTACTCTTAAGATACCAACCGCTAAGAATTCCTCCACCAGTTCCAAAATCATAGTTTTTTCCATCAACAGCCTGTTTTCCAATATACATATTTCCTGATGTTCCAAAATAGTAAGAATAAGACCCTACCCTTTTCCAACCTGTTACCATCTTTCCATCAGATTCAAAATAATACCACGTATTTTCCAAATGAAGCCAGCCCGTATGCATGACTCCAGAATCATCAAACCAGTACCACGTATTATCTACATACCGCCAGCCTGTTACCATCTGCTCTCTTTCATTAAAATAATATATGCCGCCTCCAATCTGTTTAAAGCCTTTTACATATGTCCTATCTGCATTACAATAATACCAGATTCCATTTTGATATATCCAGCTATCCACTACATACCCTGTATCGCAAAATTGATATCTTTTACCTTCTACACTACAATTGCCGACATACATATTTCCAGATGATCCAAAATAATACCAATATGCTCCAAAATCTTTCCAGCCTGTCGCCATCTTTCCATCTGATTCTAACCAGTACCATGTATTTCCTAACTGTAACCAGCCTGTTCTCATAGCTCCCGTACCATCAAAATAATACCAGTTATTATCAACATACTTCCAACCTGTTACCATTCTTCCGTTGCTTTCAAAATAGAACTTGCTTTTTCCTATCTGATTCATACCTACTGCCATGGTCAAATCATCTTTCGTATAATACCACGCATTATCTTTTATGTACCACCCCGTCAGTATTCCTCCACTGGTTCCAAAATCATAGCTTTTTCCATCTATTGTTTTTTTACCAATACACATTGCTCCATTTTTTTCAAAATAATAGCTATATGCTCCAACCCTTTTCCAGCCTGTCACCATCTTTCCGTCATTTTCAAACCAATACCATGTGTTGTTCAACAATAACCAGCCTGTTTTCATTGCTCCTGAGCTTTCAAAATAATACCAGCTATCATTTATATTCTGCCAGCCTGTTGCCATTTGCTCCTTGTCATTAAAATAGTATGTAGCACCTCCTATTTGTTTAAATCCTTTTGCATATGTCCTGTCCGAATTGCAATAATACCAATTTCCATCTTGGTAAATCCAGCTATCAACCACATATCCTGTATCACAGAACTGATATCTTTTACCATCTATACTACAATTTCCAACATACATATTGCCAGATGGGCCTAAATAATACCAATATTGACCAAATGATTTCCACCCTGTTACCATCTTTCCATCATTGTCCAACCAATACCAGGTGTTTCCTAACTGTAGCCAACCCGTTCTCATCGCTCCAGAACCATCAAAATAGTACCAAGTTCCATCCATCTGTTTCCAACCTGTTACCATTCTTCCGTCTGCTTCCAAATAAAATCTAACTCCATTAAGCGTAATCCAACCGTTTTCTCTGTAACCAGCAGCATTAAAATGATACCATGCACCATTTATATAAGCCCATTGGTTTACCGGATATGTTCCATCTGCATTTCTAAACCACCAACCTGTAGAATCTTGAATCCAAGTTCCTTTTGTCAACCCAAAATAATTCACTATTCCCGCCGCATCCGCTTGTCCAAGTCTTTTTAAATTATTTTCATTTGACAAAAATGCCGCATCCGAAGAATTCGTAATGAATGCATGCTCAATTATAATTCCAGGAAATCCTGCATTTTTACTTCCTCTGATCACACCAAACTTATCAGCCAAACTCCCATCTGCATATGTATCACCTGTACCTGAATTTTCTATTTTAACACCTCGATTATATAACCCTAATGCAACCAATTGTTCTAATACTTTTGATGCAAGTTTGTTTCCTTCTGCTCCTATATCGCTACGATAATTCGAGTTTGGATAATATACTTCTGCACCATGAGCTCCAGATGCGCCTGAATTCATGTGAATGCTAACATATATATTTGCGCCAACACTCTTTGCATAGGCTACCCTTCTTGCATTATCATTGGTAGAAGATGTTCTCGGATTCGGACACGCCTCGCTTTCTCTTGTCATATATACCGTTACACCACTATACTGTTGTAATTCTTCCTTACAATAACGTGCTATTTTTAAAGTCAATACTTCTTCTCTTAACCCGTTAACTCCAATTGCCCCTGCATGCGTTGCATCATGGCCTGGATCCAACACTACAACAACATTTTTAGTCTTTGCATCAGATACTACTGCTCTACTCTTTGTTGAATCTGCCTGCTGAGCTGCAATTGCTTCTTCAATTGAATTTTCTGAAATTTGATTTCCTTCCTCATCAAACGAAACAACATCTTCTACTATTTCATTATCACTTGATGAATCCGGATTACTTATTTGTGCATCTGCATCTGTCTCCACCTCTGTATTAACACCATATTTAGCATCAATCCCAGCTTCTGAAAATTCGATTTTACGATTTTCTCCAGTTACACTATAGTCTAAAGAATCCAGTTGATATTCTCCTGTTTCAGCATTTTTCACATAAGACATATCAAACATCAGCGCCTCTTCATTACTCTGTGTCATTTCAGCCTGATAGGTCTTACCATCAGATACTCTATGATAATTCAATGTTGCCGCCTCAATTGTAATCCCATTTCCTACAGAAACCACAATCTGCTGCTCATCACCCTGTTCAATATATTTTTTATTAACAACAACATAATTCAATTTATCAGTTTGCTGTGTAATTTCAGTTTCTTGATTCTCTTCTACTGTATCATTGTTTATTTTTTCATCATACAAAGTAACATCTGGCACATTTTCAGTAGTCTCCATTTTGGGAGAATCAGCATTTTTTATCTCTATATTTGCATCTTCTGTCACTTCTTGCTGTCCCTCTGCAAAAACTGCCTGCGTTGGTGTCATAAGCAACATTGCAATTGCCAATGCTATACTAATTATCTTTTTCGCCTTCATGCTAGTTCCTTTCTTTAAGTTCATTATTTATTATACACTTTTTCAGGTATCCATGCTCCACTTCCATCTACATACCAATCTCCTATCCATGCATCTGCAGCCATTTCTCCATTTTCATTAAAATAATAACAATTTGTTCCTATCCAATACCAACAATTACTTATCATTGCTCCTGAGTCATTCATATAGTACCATATATCTTCACTATATTTCCAGCCTGTTATCATCCAGCCAGAACCATCGAAATAATACTGAGTGTTTCCTATTCTTTCCCAGCCATCTCGTGTATAGCTCCCGTCAGCATGACGATACCACCAACGTCCTGATTGATAAATCCACTCATTCTTTGGTATTGTCATTCCAGGTATCCATGCCCCACTTCCATCTACATACCAATCTCCTATCCAAGTATTTGCAGCCATTCCCCCTGAATCTTTAAAATAATAGCAATAATTACCTACCCAATACCAAGAATCGCTTACCATTCTTCCACTATTTTCACAATAATACCATGTATTACTTAAATATTGCCAGCCTGTTTTCATCGCTCCCGAGCCATCCATATAAAACCAATTGCCACCTACTAATTGCCAACCTGTCTGCATTGCTCCTGTAACATTCATAAAATACCACGTATTATTTATATATTGCCAACCTGTCTGCATCGGTCCAGACCAATGGAAATAATACCACATTCCATCTATATATTGCCAACCTGTTAACATTATTCCTGCAGAATTCATATAATACAATGATCCATTTATAGTTTGCCAACCTGTTTCTAATATTCCTTTTTCATTATAATAATGCCATGCATTATCAAAATATTTCCAACCTGTTATACTGCGTCCGTTTTCATCAAACCAATATGTTTCTCCATCTATTTCTTCTGTTCCTGATATTATTTTATTATATTTTGTGTCTATCCCTAATTTTGAAAACTCTGCAACTATTGCTGCTGAATCTGTCATCGTAGAATAAACTTCTGTCCCTGACAAGCATTGTTTCATTCGATCATTAAAAAAGCTCTGAGGTCCAGTAATAACAACAGTTTTAGGATTTAATGATGTTAAAAAATATGTTGTATTATTATAATCCACCCCGTGATGCACCATTTTCATCAAATCTATCTGTATCTTTTTCCCTAAATTAGGTTGCGATTCATCCTCAATATTTTCCTCTACTTGTCGCTCATCTGGTACAAACACATTATATTCTTCATAATTGGAAGACATGTTATATTCAAAATCATAATTCTTTTTTTCAATTTTTTTTGCTTCCTTTTCTTTTAGACCTTCATCATTCCATAACTCTTCAACTAATTGATCTGCCACCTTTTTTGTATCTCCATTTTTCGGGTCTATATCCGATGTTAAAAGAGCGTTTTTCCCGTATGCATTTACTTTTACAACCAATGCATTATCATTTTCAGATTGTACAGGAATAATATCACCATTCGCATCTCTCTCTCGTTCATAATTCATAATACTTATATCCATTTGGCCCATTTGAAATCTTCGATACTGCGCATTTTCATCAAGATCTAAATCTGTAATTATTTTTACATTATTATCATTTGCCGCTTTTATTAAACAATCATACACATACTGATTATCCCAAAGATAATTTTCATTTGCCTGTGGATAATAATATGGATCCTGTGGATCTTTTCCATGAGAATCTAACATATAAGAATCATCATACCGGTCTATATATAATCTATCAACCGGAAAATGATTCATTATCTCATCCCCACTACCTATATGATCACTATGTGAATGTGTGGCAATATAAAAATCTAATTTTTTTACCCCCACAGTTCTTAAATAATGAATCACTTGCTGCTCATAACCTTCATTTATAGTAATTCCTTCTCTTAATGGATATTGTTCACTATTTGGATAGTCCCAGTCCTCTCCTGAATCTACCATCCCAAAATGCCCATCGCTCTCTAATAAAATAGCATCAGTAACTCCATTCAACGAAATAAAATGGATTTTAGTCCCTGTTTTTTCCTTCGCCTCCGTTCTTACTCCAAAACAAAATAACACTACAATGCAAAACATCATTATAAACATACTATATTTTATGCTTTTTTTCATTTCACATCCTCACTTTTCCAATTTATAGTTAAATATTAATACTCAATTATATACTATACCACATATACGCAATTTTACCAGCTTTTCACCAGTTTTTATTAATTGATTAATTTTTGGATTAATTTTTTCATTGACTTTTTTCTTTACAATATATATAATGTTGTTCATGGATTTAAAAGGAGGTTAGTACATGAACATTCAAGAATGTGATATTTTGAACAACATCATATGTTTTCCTTACATAAATCAGAGAAGACTTTCTGAAACATCTGGCCATTCTCTCGGAGTTGTTAATCGATCTATTAAAAATTTACTCCAGGAAGGGTATATAAATGATGAAATACAGCCAACCCAAAAGGCTTTGGATATAATGCACGCATCCGCACCTAAAAACGCAATTATTCTGGCAGCGGGTTTTGGAATGCGTATGGTTCCAATCAATACAGAAGTTCCCAAAGGACTCTTAGAAGTACATGGAGAGCCATTAATTGAACGTCTCATCAAACAACTCCATGAAGTGAATATTCACAATATCTATGTTGTTGTAGGTTTTATGAAAGAACAATACGAATACTTGATTGATGAATATAATGTAGAGTTAGTTGTAAATTCAGAATATGCCTCGAAGAACAATCTTCATTCTTTGAAACTGGCATCTGATTTTTTATCCAATTCATATATTGTTCCTTGTGATATTTGGTGCGATCAGAATCCATTTTCCAAGCATGAACTTTATTCCTGGTATATGGTCAGTGACTTAATTGACAACGACAGTTCAGTACGCATCAACCGCAAGATGGAATTGACAACCGTTTCCCCTTCTTCCGGTGGAAACTCCATGATCGGTATCAGTTATTTGCTCAAAGATGAAGCTTCCATTGTACAGAAACGACTACAAGAATTAGATAAAGATTCTCGCTATGATGGAAGTTTTTGGGAAGAGACCTTATACGACCACGATAAGATGATCGTTATGGCAAGGGAGGTACTCTCTTCTAATATTGTAGAAATCAATACTTTCGAGCAGTTGCGTGAATTGGACAGCAATTCTAATCACTTGCAATCTGATGTTTTGCAAATTGCTGCTGATGCGCTCCATACAGAGCCTGAACAGATTACAAACATTACCGTCCTGAAAAAAGGCATGACAAATCGTTCTTTCCTGTTTGAATGTGGTGGTTTTAAACACATTATGCGTATTCCAGGTGAAGGAACCGATCAACTGATTAACAGACGTGAAGAAGCACAGGTTTATCATGTTATCCAAGATAAGCATCTCTGTGATGACATTGAATATATTAATCCGGAAAATGGTTATAAGATTACAAAATTTTTAAACCACGCAAGAGTTTGTAATCCAAATGATCAAAATGATGTGCAAAAATGTATGAATCGGCTCCGTCAATTTCACGAAATGCATTTATCAGTTGACCATGATTTCGATATCTTTGGTCAAATTAATTTTTATGAAAATCTCTGGAATGGGAAACCTTCTATCTATAGAGATTATCAGAAAACAAAAGACAATGTATTGTCTCTAAAATCTTATATTGATGCACATATTGCCAAAAAAGTATTAACTCATATTGATGCAGTTCCTGACAACTTCCTGTTTGTCACAGATGACCAAGGTCAGGAAGATATCCGGCTTATTGATTGGGAATATGCTGGAATGCAAGATCCTCATGTTGATATCGCAATGTTTGCTATCTATTCGCTTTATAACAAAGAACAGATTGACGAATTAATCAGAATGTACTTTACTGAAGGCTGTAACAAAGAAACAAGAATTAAAATCTATTGTTACATCGCTGCTGGTGGACTTCTTTGGAGCAACTGGTGTGAATACAAACGCAACCTTGGTGTAGATTTTGGAGAATATTCTTTGCGCCAGTATCGATATGCTAAAGATTACTATAAAATTTTTATGGAGGAGACAAATGAAGGTAGATAATGCAATTATTATGGCAGCAGGAACATCAAGTCGTTTTGCACCGTTATCATTTGAAAGACCCAAAGCATTAATCGAAGTCCGGGGCGAAATTTTAATCGAACGACAGATCCGCCAACTTCGAGAAGCTGGAATTGAAGAGATTGTTATAATCACTGGATATATGGCAGAACAATTTGAATATCTAAAAGAAAAATATAAAGTAATTCTCATTCACAATCCGGATTATTTAATCCGTAACAATAATTCCAGTATTTATGCCGCCAGAAATTATTTAAAAAACAGCTATATCTGTTCCTCCGATAATTACTTTCTCGAAAATCCATTTGAAACTGAAGTTGACGCCAGCTACTATTCAGCAGTGTACATAAACGGAAGAACTGAAGAATGGTGCATCACCGAAAAGGACAATATAATACAAAATGTCGTTGTCGGTGGTAACAATTCCTGGATAATGCTTGGTCATGTATTTTGGTCACAAGAATTCAGTAAAAAGTTTTTATCAATCCTTGAAAATGAATATAACAATCCGGAAACCGCTGATAAACTGTGGGAATCCATTTATATTGAACACATTGCCGAACTTCAAATGAAGATTCGTAAATATCCATCGGATTTCATTTTTGAATTCGATACTTTGGATGAACTTCGAATTTTTGACCAGTCGTACACAGCAAACACCCGGTCAGAAATATTAAAAAAAATTGCTACTAATTTAAGTATCAACGAAGGGCAGATAAAAGAAATAAAAGCTTTTAAAGATAAAAATAACGCAGCAGCAGGTTTTACCTTTCATGCTGGACAGAACTATAAATATTATTATGCCACTCAGAAATTGGAGGAAATTTAAATGAACAAATTAAAAAGCAGTAGAATAGACTGGTTAATTACCTTAGCGCCATTTATTATAATCATGGCATTGGCAGGTGTACTCTTCGCCTTCCCAGACGCATCAAATGACATTATCAGCAAAGTCCGATATTTCTTTGGGAACACAATGGGAATCTATTATTTAATTATTGGTATAGGTGTATTAGTTATTTCCATTTTCCTATCCTTTTCCAAATATGGAAATGTAGTTCTTGGCGAGCCAAATGAAAAACCAAAGTATTCCTTTTTTGTGTGGGGAAGCATGATGTTTACATGTGGTCTGGCAGCAGATATCTTATTCTATTCATTTGCTGAATGGGTCATGTATGCAACAAATCCTCACCTTGAGGAACTTGGTTCAGTCACGGAATGGGCTGGTGTTTTCCCACTGTTTCACTGGAGCTTTATTCCATGGGCATTTTATCTTGTGCTTGCAGTTGTATTTGGATTTATGCTGCATGTAAAAAAAAGAAATCGACAGCGTTATTCTGAAGCTTGCCGCCCGATTATTGGAAAACAGGCCGATGGAATTCTCGGACGTATCATTGATTTATTTGCATTGTTTGCACTTTTAGCTGGTACAGCCACTACTTTCAGTGTAGCCACCCCACTTTTAGCTGCAATTATTGTAAAATTATTTGGCATTACGCTTAGTAGAACTGTTGTTACAATTATTATTCTTCTTATCACCTGTGTTGTATATACATATGCTGTATTGCATGGATTTAAGGGAATCAGCTTTTTAGCCAAACTCTGTATTTACCTTTTCTTTGGTCTTTTACTAATTGTTTTAGTTGCTGGAGGACAGGGAAAATTTATTGTTGAGAATGGTTTCCAAAGTTTAGGAATAATGTTTCAGAATTTTATTGGATTATGTACATATACTGATCCTGAACGTACAAATAACTTCCCTCAAGATTGGACCATTTATTATTGGGCTTACTGGATGGTATGGTCTGTTGCAGCTCCGTTTTTTATCGGAAATATCTCACGCGGAAGAACCATTAAACAGACAATTCTTGGAGGATATGTTTTTGGTGTTGGTTCAACAATCATAAGTTTTATTGTGCTTGGAAATTACGGTCTCGGAATTCAGACAAGTGGAGCTACAGATTTTATTGCACAGTATGCTACAGATGGAGATCTCTATGGATTGATACTAAATATTATCGATACAATGCCAATTTCAAAAGTAATTCTTGTAATCACTGTTTTATGTATGATTGCATTTTATGCAACCTCATTTGATTCAATTGCTTATACAGCAGCTTGCTATAGCTACAAAGAACTTGGAGAAAACGAACATCCTCATAAACTAATCGAATTACTGTGGTGTGTATTATTAATAGTACTTCCAATTGCACTGGTCTTCTCTGAAAGTTCCATGAACAATATACAAAGCATCAGCATTATCTCAGCATTTCCGATTGGAATTATCATGATAATAATGATTGCTGGATTCTTCAAAGATATTAAAATATATGTAACTACAGCGAAAAAATAATGCTTCAAGTCGCTGCCACCCCTTCAAGGGGTGGCTCGGCTCGCTGGGTATAACCCCTTGACACCGGACAGCGTCTCAAGGCGCCCAGACTTTCTCTTTGTTCAAGTCACTATCGTACTTGACGCGTTGCTTATGCCCTTGAAGGGGCGTTTGTACTACTTCGACTTAACCCTTAAAAGGGTCCTCATATTCTTTTACACTTAATTTATCTTGCATGATATCGTACTTTTTCTGATCTTGGATATATTTTTTGATTGTCGCCTCATTTAACCCTACTGTGCTGACATAATATCCTTCCGACCAAAAATGTCGATTTCCAAACTTGTACTTTAGATTTGCATGTCTATCGAATATCATAAGTGCAGACTTGCCCTTCAAATATCCCATAAAACTTGACACGCTCATCTTCGTTGGAATGCTTACCAGCATATGAATGTGATCCGGCATTAAATGCCCTTCGATGATTTCTACTCCTTTGTAAGAACATAACTGTTTCAAGATATCTCTTATATCAGCTTTTAATTGATTATAGATAACTTTTCGTCTATACTTTGGAGTGAATACGATGTGATACTTACACATCCATTTTGTGTGAGCTAAATCATAATTCTTATTCGCCATAAAATCACCTTTCCTTTCTTACAATAGTGCCTGAACAACTCTATTGTAACGGAAAGGTGATTTTTTTGTACGACATTTCGTCTCCACCCGCAAAGCAGGTGGGTTTGGGTTTCAGGCATCTCCATTTTTCGGAACACGAAAAACTCCAATGCCTTCAACAGGATAAATCCCATACTATAAAAGAGCCTTTCGTGCAAAAACACACGAAAGACTCTTTTTCTTACTACTTAAATCTAGTAAATAACTACTTTTGTTCCTCTTGGAATATTATCATAAATCCATTTTGCATTATCAATCTGAAGTCGTACACATCCATGTGACAGTGGAATTCCAACTCTTCCGTCCATCAGAGAGCCATTATATTTGCTATAAAGCACACTGTGGAATAAATAATTTCCATAGAACTGAGTATACCAATAACATCTAGCCGATCCAGAATCAAAATAATATCCTTTCCCCTGTACTGTAAATGTTCCTGAAACAGTTGGAGTAGATGCTTTTCCAGGAGCACAATCCCAATACTTAATATTATTCCATGCACCAAATCTTCCTGCGAATATAGATACTTTACATGTTGCACGGTCTACCAGAATCAGATAATTTGTATTACTGGTATATGCCTGCGCTTTTGCAAGCATTTCAGCTTGTTTTCCGGATACCATGCTACCATCAGTCTGCAACTGCCATCCATCAATAGATCTTGCTCTGGCCATTGCTCCATGACTTCCTCCATGTGAATCGTTCTCATAATAAAAATAATACCAGTTATTATCGATCCATTGCCATCCAGTTCTCATGGACCCATCCCCAGCCAGATAGTACCAATTACCGCCTACATATAACCAATTTGTTGCCATTGCTCCACCTGGATTAAAATAATACCATGCTCCATTAACAACTTTCCATCCGCTTAAAAATGCTTTATTACCATTGGCCGGATCAAGATAATACCAATATCCGCCAACATTCTGCCAACCCGAACAAATCTGTCCTGATGTCTCCCCATAATAATACCAGTCTTCATCAACTTTATACCAACCCGCACGCATAGATCCATCTGCTTCAAAAATATAATCTACACCTGCAATTGTTCTTTCTGTACTAAAAATCATCAGTCCCGGATAATCTTGATTATCTGGATCAAGATAATACCATTTTGTCCCAACTTTTATCCATCCAGTTACTTTTGCTCCATTACTCAGTGCATAATACCAACCTTCTGGTTCTAAAATCCAGCAATTTTTCTTCATTGCTCCATTTCCATCAAAGAAATATTCTGCACCATTAATTTCTTTTTTACAATCCGAAAGCATTATATATTGATACTCTGTATTGTCTCCATCAAAGAAATACCAAGTACCATTTATAAACTCCCAGCCATTTGCAAGCGCCCCGCTATTTAATGCATAATACCAACCTTCTGATTCCAAAATCCAGCAATTTTTCTTCATTGCTCCACTATTTGCAAAATAATAGTCTTTGTCATCAATTGTCTTTCTGACATTTTCTATCATAAGATATGGATATTCTTTATTTGCTCCGTCTAAATAATACCAAGATTCGTTGATATATTGCCATCCATCAGCAAATGCTCCATCAGTTTTTGCATAATACCAGCCTTCTGATTCCAAAATCCAGCCTGTTCTCATCGCTCCACTTGTATTAAACGCATATGTCTTGCCATCAATAACTTGAAATGTACCAGCACACATAACTCCTGGCTTCTGCTCATCTTCTCCATTCAGATAATACCAGTAATTTCCTATATAGCGCCATCCTGATGCGCGTTTTCCATCTGCATCATAATAATACCAGTCTGCTCCATCCTTATACCAGCCTGGTGTTGAAGTTTCTGGACTTACTTTATCCTTATCACTATCTTCCAGTTCTCCTTCACCTTCAGTTGTTTTTTGTTCGTCACTTTCTAAAACAACTGCTTGATTTTCATTCCGATCGGGTTCTTCCACTTTTTCCTGCTTCTGATTATCTGGAATCTGCTCATCCGGCTGCCGCTCTGCACTTACCTCCTGAACATCCTCAGCATTCTCTTCCGCTAATACACGAACAGGCAATGACAATGTGTTCAATGTGACTGCCAGGGCAAGAAAAAGCGCTGCTTTTTTTAAATATCTTCTCTTCCTCATACCTTCTCCTCTCCGTACTATCAAGTACAAGTTTCTTGTATATAGTGTACCATATTAGGAAAAATTTCGCGAATCTTTCTTTTACTTAATCCCTAAAAAATACTTTATATGTGCCAGTTCACGCATAATCTTTAATGTCTTATCTTTCGATTCGTCATCTACCAGAATGATTTCAAAATCAGCCTCATATTTCTGCTTCATCTTTTCTCTGATTTTGCTGATTTCTGTATAAAAAATAGGCAAAGACTCTTCTTCATTAAAGCATGGAACCACGATAGAAATTATCTTACTCATTTCTCGCTCCTTCATCACTTTTCTTAAACACAAATAATCTCTGTCCCAGATAATTGAACACTACAAATGCTCCCATTCCTACCAACATTGATAAGTTATCCTGCACGGTCTTGCTCTGACCATTTAAGATCCATGATACGACCGGTTTTGCCAGTCCGTATGCCAGTAAGTAACAGATTGTAATATTTACAACAAACATCACAATTTGTTTTGCTGATTTTTCTTTGTTCTGGAATGTAAAATACTTATTCAGAAAATAGCTTACGATACTTCCTATAATATAATTAGATGCCGATGACACCCAGTAGCTGAAATGAAATGCATTATAACCCACGAACATTACGGTTGTACCAACGACTATATTTATCCCCCACCAGTACGAACTTCCAAAATGTCAGATCTAATAGCTGTTGTATTTTTTTCATGTTATGCGCTTTCTATTACATTTCTTTCATGAGTTTTCCAATCTCTTTGCTGAATATATCGGCCTAATCTGCAAACATATGACCATCATAATCTACAAATCCATTTAAAGACTTGTCGAACCCTTCAACCTCCATGTAATTGTAATTATAATACTTTACACCTCTCGCCTGCATAAATTTCGTAAAAAACGTATTTGCTTTTTCAAAATTGCTGCGATATATTTCAATTGTCTCCTGAGGAACTGGTGCTGTCACAACAACGAGGCTTATATTCTTTTTCCTGCAAAATGACACCATTTTATCGAACTCGGTAATTGTTTTTTTACTTAATTCATTTTCTTCCCATAAGACCAGATTCTTTTCATCTTTTGAAGTCTCATGTCTCTGAATTGCAATCTGTCCTTTTTCTGTAAATTTTTGGACTTCAGTATCATAGAACTGATAATCGTAATTACGATAGCTGTCTGTAAGTTTCGATTGAAATCTAGATACAGCCCCATTTACGCCTTTTTTGTACAGATACCATGGAAATAATGTTACCCGGAAGTCTTCTCCCCAGAACTTGTCCAAATAATAATCTGCCTTTATTGTTGAAAATGGAAATTCATCATAAAAAGTTCTGCTGTCCGGTCCCAGATTTCCATCTGTACACCAATATCCCGGATCCATTTCATAGACAACTTTTTTGATCTTATTTACCCGGTATGCTTCACGTACAATATTGTAACTGTCTACCACATTTTCCCCGCCACGGCACAGGTTCAGACTTTTGTCCCCTGTCATTGCATCGACTACGTTTGGATTGATACCTGCTTTTCCATGAGAGGTTCCCACAAAAATCGTGTCGTAATCATTCGTTTCCAGATTATGCATATCACTTCGAAAACTGTCAGTTGGCTTAAGCGCCAGATCCAGCACCTGGTTCACACACATGATTACTCCAACGAACAGCATTCCGAACAAAACTCTTTTAAAATTGCGCATAGATAAATCCTCCTGCTGAACTTGATGGCAGACTGAACGCTGCTAATGTTAATACAAGAACCAGATACACCGCACATTTCAGCAACGGAGATTTGATTTTTATATTTTCAAAAACAACTCCTCGCTCCTGCATAAAGCTTACGACAAATAATACAATACAGCCAAGGGCGAGAACGCAGATGGCAATACACATATACATTTTCGATGTCGGTCCTTCATGGATTCCGAATATCTGCATCGGCTCCCATACGGTCACTGCATTCTTCATCATAGTAAATGCCTGCGGAATTGTATCTGCCCGATCAAAGAACCAACTTATATTGACCAGTATAAATGTCCGGATAATCTGGAATATATGCCATCCATTGGATTTATCATTAATCTTTAATTTCTTTTTCCAGTCTCGATAGTTCTTTGCCATCAAACCACTGAATCCGATAATCAGTCCGTTGTACAGTCCGTACACGATAAACTTCCATGCAGCGCCATGCCAGATACCGACTACAAGAAATACCACGATATTTGCCACACAGATTGGTAATGCCCGTCCATAAGTCTTTCCAAATGTTTTCTTCGCAAACTTGCCGAATTTTCCCATTCCTTTCGAAAGAGACAAAGGATAGAACAGATAATCTTTCATCCATGTTCCAAGTGTAATATGCCAGCGATGCCAGAAATCTGTAATGGACACTGCAAAATATGGACGCTTGAAGTTCTCATCTAATTCAATTCCGAACATGCTCGCAATTCCAATCACAACATCCATTCCACCGGAGAAATCTCCGTAAAGTTGGGCGGAATATGCCAGAACGCCAAGAATTGCCAGTCCATTATACGTCTGATACTGATCAAATATCGCATCTACAAATACTGCTGCAGTGTCTGCAATGACCATCTTCTTAAAGAATCCCCATAAAACTCTCTGAACACCACGTTCTATTCTCGTAAAGTCAAAACTATGTTCTTCATAAAACTGATGAGCCAGATTAGAATACCGTCCAATCGGACCCTGCAGGATCTGCGGAAAGAATGATACAAAGAGTGCAAATTTAAATATATTTTTCTCTGGTTCATAACGTTTCCAATATACGTCCAGAATATAGCCTACTGACTGGAAGGTGTAGAAGGAAATTCCAAGTGGAAGCAGGAATTTCATCATTCTAATATCTGCATGAAACAATGTGTTGATATTTGCGATTGCAAAATTCGTGTATTTCAACACTGCCAGCATCCCAAAATCCAAGAGCAATGCTAACACCATAATACTTTTCTTGCAAGTTTTTATCTTTTCTTTCTGATCAGCAAACTTTTGATCTGCTCCATAAATTATTCTTGCCGTCCCATAAGTTACTACTGTTGTATACAATAAAAACACCAGATACTTCATACCTGATGATGCATAATATATATAGCTGAATGCCAGTAGCCAGATCCACTGATACCTTTTCGGTATCAAGTAGTATCCGATAACTGCTACTGCAACAAACGTTAAAAATTCCATTGATATAAGTGACATATTTCCCCTTTCTCACTCACGTTTAATCTTCCATCGACTTTACTCTTTATTTAGCTTACACTATTTCGATTTCCAAGTATTTAGTTTTTATAGCTTCATATTTATAATCAGGCTCATCTTTTAAATACTACCAGTCTTTGTCCCAAATAATTGAACACTACGAATGCTCCCATTCCGACCAACATCGATACATTATCACGTACAACTGTAACTTGTCCTGCGAGTATCCAGTTAACAAACGGTTTTGCCAATCCATATGCCAGTAAATAGCAAATCGTAATATTAACTACAAATATTCCCACCTGTCTCCAGGATTTTTTCTTATCCTGAAAGGTAAAATATTTATTTAAAAAGTAACTCACAATACTGCCCACAACATAATTGGATGCTGACGATACCCAGTAATTCAGATGGCACAGATTATATGCTACAAACATTACTGTTGTCCCCACAAGTGTGTTTATAATTCCAACTAAAATAAATTTCCAAAAAGTCAAATCTAAATACTGTTTTATATTTTTCATCTTTTTATTGCACACTTCCTATTCCTTCTCCAAGGAAATACTGCTGTCCATCTGTGTTTACAGCATATACGTGTATATGATACTCTCCCAATACAAAATTAAAATTGGCAATATTCACATTGGTCGAATATGTCCCATCTTCGTTCTGTGGTAACTCCACCCATTGCAGATCACTCTGATCTTCATTGTGCCAAACCGCTGCTGTTACAGATGCAATACTGTCATCATTTGCAATGTTATATACAATAACCGGTAACGCCGCGGTATGATAATCATACTCTCCGACTGCTATTTCACCTGTTGGCACTTTTCCTTGTCTTAATAAAAGTTCCTCGCTATTCTCGTCGATATCTGACAGCTTGTCAATCAGCTCTGATTTCTTTTTAAGCTCGGACTCTTCCATATCAATCCCATAGCGTTCTACCAGTGTCTGTGTAGAGGAAAAAAGATTCGTTCCAAGTCCCAGTCTGTCTCCTTCAATCTGAACACCAAGCGCTCCTAATGTTGTAGGAAAATTGTCAAATGTCGTATATCCTCTACGAGTAGACAGCGCCGTTGCATCTGCATTTATATATGTGGTGTATACTTTTCTTGTATAGTCCTCATCTACATCTTCGCAGAAGTCACTGTCCATAGTCGGATGATCTCCTGAAATTACAATTGTAGTATTCTCATAAAAATCCTGCTGTTGAATCCATTTTACGAATTCATCCACCTGCTTGCTGGAACATGCCATAACATTTGCATATTGATTATCCCCATATGTAGTTGGACATATCTCACACGGATATCCATCTTCAAAATGTGTATCTACTGTAAGAAGCGTCAGATTGAATGGTTCACTGCCTGTAGCGAGATTCTGAAGTTCTTCTTTCGCATAATCAAATAACTTCTGATCCTCATATCCCCACCATACTTTGTAATCTTCCGGAATCCATCCCTGTTCAATTCCATAATTATAATCCTTAATATTATAATTCCCATGCTGGGTGAAATAATTTCTTCTCCCGCCAAATGTTGCATCAGAGCCTAACATCAATGTCTGGGAATAACCTGCACTTTCCAGGATATCACCGATTGTAATAATCTCTGGAAAGAAATTATCCTGCGTGTCCATATCATTTCCATCGATAGAAATATTAAGTGGCAGACCGGAAGTCTGACCCAACATCGCTCCCATAGTCCAGGTTGTTCCCGGCATAGAATATCCACCATTCAGTGTCGTGTTATCTTTTCCGGAAAAATCCTCATTTTCCTGAGCCAGAGTTGTGAGCTCTGGAATTACATTTTTCTCAAATGCTCCGCCATTCTCTGTATCTGCGTAAGTTGTTTCCATGGATTCAAGGAAAATATAAATCAAATTTCTCTTCTGCTCCGGGAAAGTAATCTCCACACTTCTTGGATCCACATAATTATCATCGATAAATGTAGATACTTCTCCCTGATTTGCCATATAGCCGCCTATGTCCAGTTTTTTCCACGCTCCATATACAGAACAAGTCTGCGCTAAAACTGAGATAACAACTGCTCCGGCAATAACTCTCCAGTATGGTTTTTCTTTCTTACGTCCAAGAACTACCAGTGCGCTGATTCCTGCCATGATCAGAATAGTCGGCACCACACAGACTCTGACATACTGCCAGATCATTTCTTCATTCGTTCCTTCTAATGGTGCTGTCAGATGATAGACCAGCTCTTCCATCGAAAGATTCGTCCACGTATCAAACATCCATTTTATGCTGAAGCATATTAAAACAGCTACTGTTATAACAATAAATGAACACACTGCACCTGTGATTTTTAACCATTTTTTATTCTTTGTATTCTTTTCCATATAAAATTCTTTCTACTCCACAAACACCTGTTAAACTTCCATGATTATACCACACACTGTATTTTCCCGCAATAAAACATATCCAGTGAATGTCTTAAGATTCACTGGATATCATGTTCCTCTGCCTTTATTCTGTTTCCGCCTCTTACCTTATATACATTTCGGCTGTGGTTTGATCGCAATGTTCCGCCCTTTGTGATCTTTTTTCGGTTTCCAGTCTCTTCCCACCAGGTCGTCCAATGATACATCAAAATAATCTGCCAGTGCGCATAATTTGTATATGTCCGGCAGTCTCTTGTCTGACTCGTATCTTGTGTATGTAGAACGGGCGACACCGATGGCATCTGCAATCTCTTCCTGTGTATACCCTCTTCCGATTCTTTTAATCTTAATGTTCAATCCTACTTGCATGCTGTCACCTGTTTTCTCTTTCGTCAATTTATGAACCAAATCCTCTGGCACTGCTTCAATTATAACATTTTGTCTCATAATACGGAACTATTCTTTTTCTAGTTTAAATGTTGCATACCTATTCGTTTTTGTTATAATAAGGTGAGATTTGTTGAAAAGGAGGGGTTTTTTTGGTTCCTTTATCTGGTTCTGATGTCTCAGCACAGGATATTGAACAGTTGCTTCGGACTCTTGGTGCTTCTCCGGTCTATGCCGGCTTTACGCCAGCCGTAACAGCGCTTCAATATGTTCTGGCGGACCAACAGCTGTTGACATCTCTTACCACCAGACTTTACCCAAAAGTTGCCGAATCCTGCGGAATTGCGCTTCCTTGCGTTGAACGGAATATCCGTACAATGATTGCAGTCATCTGGGAGAAGAACCAATTTTTATTCCAGATTGTTGTTGGATATCGCATGACCGCAAGACCATCTGTCGGAGACTTTTTAGCCAGCCTTTCCACTTTTCTGATGTATCATCCGGCCAAAGACTGGCCGGACTATCTGCGATAAAAAAATGTTATCGCAAAACATAAAAAAGTACCATGTCAGGCATTTTCTCGTGTCAACATGGTACTTTTTGTCATTCTCGTGTCCCCGTTTGTTCTCTTATTCAGCCTGCAGTCTCTGTACCATAGCCCAAAGTGCCTGTGCTGAGTTAAAGTTTTCCGGAATAATGTCAGCAGGTGTTACTGATACATCGAACTCGTCTTCCAATTCTCCTACGATAGACAGGATTGCAAAAGAATCCAAAATTCCGTCATCAATCAATGTTGTACATGTCTCATAGTCAGCATCCGGCTGAATGTCCTCTAAAATCTCAATTAATTTTTCCATAGTTATTATCTCCTTTTCTATTTTTTCATTTTTTCTGTATATTCCGTGTTGATCGGGTAACTTTCTGTTGCTTTTCTGGCCTCTGTAAATCCGTCTTTTTCAGACCAGAACAAAATCCTGGGCATGCGCCGACTCAGGAACAGATAGATTCCTTCTGTTACAGAATAAGCACCCACCCGTTCAAATACAAGAGCATCGCCAATCTTTGCTTGTTTCAGCGGCATCTGTTTCACCAGTACATCATTGACCGTGCACAGCGAGCCACAGATGTTCCAAAGAACTTCTGATTGTTCTTCTGATTGTTCGTCCGATGCCTCCGATGGAGCATCCGGAATGTGTTTATGATGCGGCATCTTCATAGCCATTGCCTGTCCGTAGTAATTCAGATGGTTCAGTCCTCCATCTACGATACAGTAGTTCTGTCCGTGGTTGACTTTCTGATCTACGATACGAGTCACGTAATAACCACAGTACGCTGCAATATAGCGTCCCATTTCCAAAGTGATTTTCCCCTGGAATTTTAATGTTGCAAGTGTATCTGCAAATTGCTGCAGCAATGACTCATCATCTACCTCATCTTCATTTTCAAAATAAGGGATATAAAATCCCGGTCCATATTCCAGAACTTCAGCATCATAATCGCATGTTTCTTTCAGACGGGTAAGCATGTCATCCAGCCAATGCAGCTCTTTTTCAATCTTAGAGAACTTCTTTTTCTGAGTACCGGAATAGCACTGGATCCCTTCAATTCGCACATGTGGGTAGTAGTCCTTTTTAGAAACAACATCAAAAACTTCTTCTTCATCTATGCCGAACTGGTTTCCACTTGTCACACGGATCAGTGCATGAATCGTAATGTTTTCTTCTTTTGCACACATTTCCAAAAGTTCCAGATGCTTCCTGGATTCGATTGTATACACGCCTGCATTCCCGTAAGTATGTATCGCATGGGTGATGTCGCATTTTTCCTTATTCACACCGGACAGTACAATTCTCTCCATTGGAATTCCGACTGTCTCACAAATGTGAAATTCTCCTGGGGAACATACCTCGAATTTGTCTGCCGTGTCCTTTAACGGTCCAATCAGAAATGGATTGGCTTTCATTGCAAAACAGATTTCTGCCCGTTCGCCCAGTATCGTTTTCATCATCTGAACTCTGGATTTTAACATATCCAGATCAAAGATATACGCAGGAGTCTCTTCCTGTCTAAGATAAGTTTGTAAGATTTCCTGATTCATAAGCTTCCTCCAGTTTCTTACGGTCGATTTTTCCATTTTTCGTAAGTGGAAATTCTTCTACTTTCACAAATACATTCGGAATCATGAATCCCGGAAGTCTTGTCCCGATTGCCCGGACGATTTGTTTCTTTTCCAGGTCTCCTTCATAGAATGCAAGAATTTTTCCCTTTGCCTCATCATACATGCAAAGGCTCCGACCTAGTCCTTCCACTGTCTCCAGTGCAGTCTCAATCTCTCCAAGTTCAATGCGATGTCCCATATGCTTGATCTGGAAATCTTTTCGTGATGCGAAGTACAGATTCCCATCTTCGCCGTAATATGCCAGATCTCCTGTCCGGTAGATTGGCTCCAGATAAGATTGATTCAATGGACTTTGCACAAATGCTTTTGCCGTCTGTTCCGGGTTATTGTAATATCCAAGTGACAAAGCAGTACCGGATACGCAGATTTCTCCTTTTTCTCCAGGTTTTGTCACTTCCCGGTCTTCTTCATCTAAGAGAAATACCTTTTCATTTGGAAATGGTTTTCCAATCGGAAGATTTTCTCCTGGTTCATACTCACGGTCAATAATATGATAAGTACAGTTACATGTAATTTCAGTCGGACCGTAAACATTCACGTACATAGCTTCTGGCAGATATTTCTTCCAGATGTTCAGATGCTTCACCGGCATTACTTCTCCACTGAATATAACTTTATGGATCTTCTGCGGCACTTTATAATCAAATCCTTTTAATGTGGATATGATGCATAGTGCAGAAACTGCCCATATCAGAGTCGTTACTTCCCGCTCGACCAGATAATCCAGAAGTTTTGTCGGAAATGAGAAAAACTTCTTTGGAATGATCTGCATAGTTGCTCCACATTTTAAAGTAGAGTAGATATCTTTTACCGACACATCAAAATCGAATGGTGCCTGATTTCCAATAACATCATGTTCTGTAATATTGAATAATCTCGTAAATTCTTCTATAAAATCAATGACCGATCTGTGGCTTACAACTACACCTTTTGGCACACCAGTGGAACCGGAAGTGAAGATTGCGTAGAGCGGATCCACATCCCGGCTCTGTTTTCTTACATTATCAAGATACTCCGCATCTTCCTGTGTCTGAAGTGCCTCTTCCATCATAATGACTTTGCCGTCAAATTCCAGACGCTCTCTTGGTTTATCATAAGCCGGATCCGTCAACAGGACTTCTGCCTGTAATGTATCCAACACTGATCTCAGACGTTCTGTCGGAAGTTTCGGATCCAACAAAATATAAAAACAGCCTGCAGATACGATTCCCATAAATGCATAAATAGCTTTTACGCCTTTCTCCATAAGTACAGGAACCGGTTTTCCAGGAGTTACTTCCCTTCCCAGTCTTGTTCCTACTGCTCTGGCACTTTTGATCAGTTCGTCGTATGTGCACGCTGTCTCTTCATCTGCAAAGGCAGTCTTACCCGGAAATCTCCGGGCAGACTCCTCTGCATAGCATAAAATATTTCGAATCAATTTATTACTCCCCTAACCCGCTTTCTATAGCTTCTATCATTGCTTTTAATGCTTTTTCTTCTTCTTCCCCTTCACAGATCAGCAGAATCTCATCTCCTGATTTGATTCCGGCACCAAGGATACTTAGTACACTCTTGGCGTTGGCAATAGAATTCTCATACTCAAATGTGATCCGGCACTCAAATTTGTTTGCAATATTGCTGAAAATTCCAGCCGGACGCAGATGCAGTCCTGTTGGATTTGTGATTTTTACTTTCTGACTTACCATAGCTCTGCTCCTTATTTCTCTTCCAATATAACATTTACAGATACCGTGCTCTCAAGCACACAGCCATCCGGAACGCCTACCGTTACCGGGACTGTATAAGTTCCAGCCGTCTGGTAGTTCTTAAGATCAATGCTTACATTATCACTGATCTTATATTGATCCAGTATATCTCCCGGCCCGCGGATCTGAATCTCCAGTACATCTGCTGATTCATAGCTTAGTGATAATTCATTTGCCAGGTTATTTACTTTGATGGCTCCCATAGAAATATCATAAGATTTTGTTCCATCTTTGTCAATTCCTACAGTCACAACTACAGATCCGGCATTTTCATCTGTCAGTGAAATATCTTCCGGAAGATAATCTGTGATGTCCACAACTTTCTCTGTCTTAGAAGTCAGTCCGGACATATTGAGTGCCGATGCCGGAACTGAAATCTTCTTCAACTTTTTCAGTTCTTCCGCTCTGCCGGTCACATTTACATGATCCGGCTCATACTTGATATCGCTGACAGAATATCCGTCTGCTGCTGTAATCTGTGAAGTATCAAATTCAACCTTAACGCTCTTCGTCTCAAGCACCTGTACACTGACAGATACACCTTCCGTACCAAGGTTATTGGCAAGAAGTGACTGGTCAATCACATTGTTATCACTATCGTATAATACAAGCTCTGATTTTGTCACAACGTCTTCAGATAATCCGGATACACTGACAGATGCCTCGACTTTACTGATGGAATCAATGACAGACTTCGGTCCCCGGATAGATACCATCTCCGGCACTGCCTGAATCTCTCCAAGTGTATAGCCATCTCGGACGGTTCCTGTCGTCTTTGGAACAATCGGGAATTTCTTCGTCTCTTCATCTTCCAGTTTTACCTGAAGATTACGTGGAGATACTTCTACACTTTCATAGTTGACTCCTGTAATCTCAACGCTGATCGGAATCTGTGTCTGAAGCGTCAGCTCTTTCATATCTGCAGTCGCTTTAATATTATCTGCTTTTATCTTATTAAGTACAGATCTCTTTGCCCGTACTGTCACAGAGACATTCTGCGTGCCATCCTCAATCTGATAAGTCTGATTGGTCGCCGCAAGCACCTCTGCATTCGTTACCGCTACCGGTATATTATTAAATGTCTGGGTTGTTACCGGGTCATCGATATTTACCACAATCAGCCACAGCATCACTGCCAGGAGGAAGGATAATATCTTAAGGCCCCAATTATTCATCAGTCCTTTTTTCATCTTTATTCCTTCCTTTCCATATATGTTGCAGGAAATTCTTATTCTCCGGCTTTCTGTTCTGTATATAAGTCAGCTTCTCGCGAAGTTCTTCCCTCGTTACTGCCCGGTCAAGCACACCTCCCTGTGCTACAGATACCTTGCCGTTCTCCTCAGACACAACGATGATCAGAGCATCACTGACCTCACTCATGCCTACCGCTGCTCTGTGCCTTGTTCCAAGCTCCTTGCTAAGCCCCATGTTATCAGACAATGGCAAATAACATGTCGCAGATACAATTCTGTCACCACGGATAATGATAGCCCCATCGTGAAGTGGTGTGTTGTGCTCGAATATATTCATCAGTACCTGCATGGATACGAGACAGTCCATCTTAATTCCTGTACTTTCATACTCCGTCAGATGTATTGCCTGTTCCACCACAATCAGTGCCCCTGTCTTCACGCGGCCCATATTGTAAGCTGCATCGATAATACTGTCCATGGTATCTTCACTGAACCTGCTGCTTTCTTTGTTCGTCTCAAATGGTACGATCGAACTCAGGAACTGCTTCTCCCCAAGCTTTTCCAGAGCCCTTCGAAGTTCCGGCTGAAATACTACAACTGCCGCCGTAGCCAGTACCGTTACCGAATTCCTTGCCAGAAATAAAATTGTATGCATCTTAAAAACTGCTGCAAGCAATACAAAGATACCAAGTACAACAATTCCTCGCATCAGCATCCATGCTTTTGTATTAATCAGCCACATTGCAATATGATAGATCAGATATGTCAAAATCAGGATTTCAATAATATCTGTCAGATGCGCATCTGGAAAATACAATTCCTGACTGACGGCTCCTAATACATGCATAATATACTGTTTCACCCGGTCACCCCCTTTTGCAATAATTATTTACCTTCCCATTTAAAATTCTTTTTTATCTCATATCAGGATCATTTTCAAAACTTCTTCTTAAAAGCTCCTGATCCACATCAGCATCCATAACATTACGTCTTTTTGATGCCGGATGTTTTTTCTTTTTTTGTCCCTGCTCGCTTTGACGTGCCTTTTCCTGTGCCTGTTTTTTTGCTTTTTTTCTGACTTCCGCAGTATCCATGATCTCCGTTTCCTGTCGTTCATTGATCCGCTTCACCGTCTTCTCCGGTGTAGATACTACAATCTTCGGAACTGCTTTTACATAATAATAGTATTCATCATCTTCGTACTGAAGATTCTCACTTCTTGAATAATCTACGGAGAAAAAGAACAGTTCCAGAATCACTCCGATAACCGCTGCTCCGATACTTCCAAAAATCAGTGAACCGTAAGATGCATGGACTCCCATAGCAACATCTCCGATTGCCACTACTACAATATTCACAACAGCTCCCGCTATAACTGCAATAGTCCATGCATGTGCGATTGCCTGTTTGCGAAGCGTATAAACAACCAGTGTACAGATAATAAATGCAACAAGGACAATCCACAGTTCTTTATTCTGGAAGACCTGTTTTGCATATTTCCCAATCTGTCCCATCATACCTTTCACAGAACCGCCCTGCATACCGGAGGCTGCTTTTTTCATGTAAGCCATCATATAATATACAACCGTTCCGCATCCCACTGCCACCATGGAAATCGGTGACATTAAAAGCGCACATGAGATTGGAACAACAACCGGAATCTTAAGTGCAAATGCCAGTGGTGTCAAAAGTACAACGATTGCCATCTTCGGTGTAAAACGAAGATAAAAAATATACATGATCAGGAAAATCAATGCTGTTACAACAAGTGCTGCGATGGATACTGAATACATATGTACAAGGATCAGTGCTGTTGCCAGAATCACTGTAATGATCGGCGGAAAGAAAGTTGCAATAATTGCAAGTGCCAATGCCACCACCGGCGATGCCAGTGTCTTCATAAATCCTACATTATTGTTGATCATGTAAAATGTCATGACCGCCAGAACAAATTGTATTGCTTTATCCGCCACAATTGAGTATCTGGAATACAAATCCTGCATTCTCTCCCGTATTACATATAAACTGTCCATTACTTTGTCTCCTTTTCATACATCTTCAACAATCTCGTCAGAATGTGATTATATCTCTTTACCCGCTGTCTCGCTTCCTGATGCTTTTTATTATACAGGTGGCTTGCAATTCCAATATAAGACACAAGAACTACCACATATCCGACAACTGCCGCGAGAACCAACGTAATCAGTAATGCTGTTGACATCTTCTCCATCAGAGTATCAAGTCCTGCGATCATCGCAATTGCCCAGACTGCTATATAGCCTATTGTCACCCACAGAACCGTATATAAAATGTGCACTCCGGCATAATCTTTTCGATAGTATTCACTGATTTTAAAATCCTCTTTTCCCTGCGTCTGATCATACAGAGCAAGCTGAGTCATTAGCTTGACTTTTCGCTCATCTAACATATATGCACCTCAAAATCCTTTTTTATCGATGAAACATCATTTTCAGTATAGCAAATCTCAGTACCCTTGTCCAATACTTATAGTCAAAAAGTAAACTTTTTGGAGCCCCATAGTTTTCAATACTTTTGCCACTTGATCCACGGTATTCCCTGTTGTGTAAATATCATCGATAATAATGACACGTCGAAAATCTGTCGGAAGTCTGTCCGGATCTCCTCCCGGAGCAAATGCATGTTCCAGATTCTTTTTTCTCCCTATGGGATCCAGCTTTTTCTGATAACCAGTGTAATGAACCCGTTTTACCAGATTCGCAACGACCGGAATCCCAAGTATTTTCCCTATCTCTTCTGCCAGAAGCTCCGCCTGGTTGTAACCACGCTTCCTGCGCCTTTTTCTGTGCAGAGGCACCGGGACAAGTGCCTGCGGTCTCCATCTTCGGATCTCTTCTGCATATTTTATACAGATTTCCTGTGCAAAATACTTCGCAACATATCTCTGATTATGATATTTTAACTGGTAAATTGCCTGGTTCACCGGAGGTTTATGAAGCCACACCGACACCCCTCTTTCATAAATGTGTTCTGTGTTATAGCAGTCATGGCAAAATTCCCTCTCTTCACAGCGGATTGGTTTCCCACATTTCAGGCATCGCGGTTCATGAATCTCTAATTTTTCCACAGCTTTCCTGCACAAAGGGCATACTCCCCCACGATTTACCTTTCCACAAAAAGGGCAGATAGAAGGCCAGAAAATATCCAACACCTTTTCTGACCATATTTCTCCTTGTCTTTCTCTGCTTTTTTCATACTTTTTATTATATTTTACATTCTTTTTTTTATTATATTTTTCTATGATCACTATGCAAGTTCTCGGATTCGCTCCGCCAGACTTGTATTTCGCCGCTGCTCGCTGGTATTCTGGATCATTTCCTGAAATACTGAATCACTGCCCACAAGTGTGACACATTTTCTTGCTCTTGTCACTGCTGTATAGATCAGATTCCGGTTGTAAAGCTGTCTTGGTCCTTGAAGAAGCGGGATCACAACCGCCGGATACTCACTTCCCTGAGCTTTATGTATCGTGATCGCATAAGCAAGCTCCAACTCATCAAGAATCGCATACGGATACTTCACCTGGCGCTGTTCGTCATACTCAACCGTAACCGTCTCCTCGTAAGTGTTGATGTTCTTGATGATTCCCATGTCGCCGTTAAATACGCCCAGTCCTTTGTCAATGGTCATTCCGTATTTCGTGCAGACTTCCCACTCTAACTGGTAATTGTTCTTAATCTGCATCACCTTGTCACCTTCACGCAGCAGGCGGTCTCCCACTTCTTTTTCCTGCTTTTTGGGTGATGGCGGATTCAGATACTGCTGAAGGATTTTATTCAGCCTCTCCACGCCCAGATTTCCTTTTCGCATCGGTGTCAGCACCTGAATGTCATAAGGTGAGGCATCTACGAACTTTGGAAGTTTTTTCTGGATCAACGTAATTACAACACTGATGATCACATTTGGATCAGACCGTTTTAAAAAGAAAAAGTCCATACTTTTATTGTCCAATATGACTGGTTCTCCACGGTTAATTTTATGTGCATTTACGATAATATCACTCTCTTTTGCCTGCCGGAAGATTTTCTCCAGCTTTACAACCGGGAAACAATCCGATGCGATCATGTCTTTAAGCACTCTTCCAGGGCCTACACTTGGCAGCTGATTTCCGTCTCCGACCATGATCAGTCTGGTCCCCGGCATAATCGCGTCAAGGAGTGCCTTCATAAGCGGCAGATCTACCATGGACATTTCATCAATGATAATCACATCTGACTCCAGCGGATTCTCTGCATTTCTTCCAAATCCATTTCCAAATCCGACATTATCTCTCTTATCATCATCTTCCGGATTGCCACTGACTTCCAACAGGCGATGAATGGTCTGAGCCTCACAGCCGGTTGCCTCTGTCATGCGCTTCGCCGCACGTCCGGTCGGTGCTGCAAGAAGGATATCTGCTCCTTCTTCCTCAAAGAAATGGATCATTGCATTGATCGTCGTTGTTTTTCCGGTTCCCGGTCCTCCAGTCACGATCAGAATTCCGTGCCGCACTGCTTCCATTACAGCTTCTCTTTGTCTGTCATCCAGTGCCAGTTCTGCCTGTTCTTCTATCATATGGATGCGATGCTCCAAAACAGACGGTGTCAAATCAAAATCTACATTCAGATCATGCAACATCTTTGCAACCGTGAGTTCCATATAATAATAATGGGCGGAATAAACACGAAGCCCTTCATCAGACTCTTTCAGAACAACTTTTTTCTCCATGGCAAGATCCATCACATACTTTTCAATATGCTGAATCTCTACATCGAGAAGCTGACTGGCACGATATAGCAGAACCTCCTGAAGAAGATAGACATGTCCTTCACTGACACTCTGAATCAATGTATAGAAAATACCACTTCGGATCCGGTAATCGGAATCTGTGTGTATCCCGACCTTCGACGCAATCTCATCGGCCGTCTTAAAACCAACTCCCGGCACATGATCTGCCATCTGATATGGATTTTCTTCTATTACGCGATAAACGCTCTGACCATAATGCTGATAAATCCTTGCCGCCAGTGTCGTAGAAATGCCATATTTTTGCAGATAGATCATGGCTTCCCTCATATCTTTTTTTTCTTCTACCTGAATGGCGATCTCTCTGGCTTTCCGCTCGCTGATCCCTTTTACCTCGGCAAGACGCTCCGGTTCTTCTTCAATAATGCGGAATGTATCTCCACCGAACTTCTTCACGATTCGTCCTGCCAGCGACGGTCCGACACCTTTGATAGCTCCGGAACCAAGATAACGTTCAATCGACACCTTATCTTCCGGCTGACATACCTTCGAAGTCTCTACCTGAAGCTGGGTTCCATACACTTTGTGTACAATGTACTCTCCCGTCAGCTCCAACAGTTCTCCCTCTTCAATGTAGTGAAACTTTCCTACACAGGTCAGGTCTCCGTCATCATTATTCAAATTAAATACTGTATACCCGTTGTCTTCATTCCGGTATACAATGTGCTCTACATATCCCTTAATCTCTTCCATCTATTGTCCCAAATCTGCCCGACAGTTCAAGAATGCCTCGGCATTCTTTACAGTTCCCGTCTTGCGCTCATAAGTTCCACATATTCTCCGGTTCCGATTGCTACGACCTGCGTAGGCTCCTCTGCAGTCATTGTATTGATTCCGGTTCTCTCCTCGATCATCTCTTCTAGCCCGCGAAGCTTTGCTCCACCTCCGGTCAGCATGATCCCGCGTTCCAGAATATCTGCGGAAAGTTCCGGCGGCGTACGCTCCAGAACGCTGATAATTGCTTCAATAATCTGGTTGGATGTTCCCTGAAGTGCCCGTTCTGTCTCTGCCGAAGTCACCGTAACTGTCTTTGGCAGTCCTGTAACCAGATTCCGTCCACTGACCTCCATCGCTTCATTTTCGATCAGAGGATACGTCGTTCCAATCTTAATCTTGATGTCTTCTGCGGTCCGGTCTCCGATCAGCAGATTGTGTTTTTTCTTCATATAACGTACAATTGCCTCATCAAAATCGTCTCCGGCAACTTTCAGTGAGGTACTGACTACCGTACCTCCAAGAGAGATCACGGCCACATCGGTCGTACCTCCTCCGATATCTACGATCAGATTACCACATGCTTTGGAAATGTCGATGCCTGCCCCGATTGCTGCTGCCACAGGTTCCTCGATCAGATAGACATCTCTGGCTCCTGCCGCAAATGTCGCCTGCTGTACCGCATTTCTCTCAACTTCCGTCACACCGCTTGGCACACAGATACTGATACGTGGTTTCTGAAATGTTCTTCTTCCCAGTGCTTTCTGAACAAAATACTTGATCATCTTCTCTGTCACAGTATAATCGGAAATAACTCCCTGACGCAAAGGACGCACTGCGATAATATTGCCTGGCGTTCTTCCCAGCATCAGACGTGCCTCCTCGCCGATTGCCTTCACTTCATTGCTGTCTCTGTCAAATGCAACGACAGAAGGTTCTTTGAGTATGACTCCCTTTCCCTTCACATATACAAGAATACTGGCTGTTCCCAGATCTATTCCAATATCTACTGCCATGATATAACCTCTTTCTTTCTGCTATCCCTTTTATCCATATCATTATCTTTCGTTTTCTCAGGAAGTGCAACCCTTTTTTCCTTAAATATTTGTGAAGATACTTATTTTTCAAGCATCGGCTTGATATATTTTCCGGTGTATGATACCGGACTTTCAGCCACTTCTTCCGGCGTTCCCTTTGCAATAACAGTTCCGCCTTTGTCACCGCCTTCCGGTCCCATATCAATAATATAATCTGCTGTCTTGATCACATCCAGATTATGCTCAATGACTACGACTGTATTGCCGTCCGCTGATAATCTATGCAGAATCTCTGTCAGTTTATGCACATCTGCAAAATGTAATCCTGTCGTAGGTTCATCTAGTATATAGATGGTCTTTCCCGTACTTCTCCGACTCAGTTCTGTCGCCAGCTTGATCCGCTGCGCCTCTCCTCCGGAAAGCTGTGTGGAAGGCTGACCGAGACGGATATAGGAAAGTCCCACATCATAAAGCGTCTCCATCTTTCTTCGGATACTTGGTACATTTTCAAAGAAATGCAATGCCTCTTCCACGGTCATATTGAGTACATCATAAATACTCTTTCCTTTGTATTTTACCTCCAGTGTCTCCCGGTTATACCTCTTTCCGTGGCAAACCTCGCAAGGTACATAAACATCCGGCAGGAAATGCATCTCGATTTTCAGGATTCCGTCTCCGGCACAGGCTTCACAACGTCCGCCTTTCACATTGAAACTGAATCTTCCTTTTTTGTAACCACGTGCTTTTGCGTCTGCTGTAGATGCGAAAAGGTCACGGATGAGATCAAATACTCCCGTATAGGTTGCCGGGTTTGATCTTGGTGTTCTTCCAATCGGTGACTGGTCAATGGCAATAACTTTATCCAGCTTCTCCAGACCATCAATGGCATTATGTTTTCCCGGAATCACTCTTGCTCTGTTCAGATCTCTTGCAAGACGTTTGTACAAGATTTCATTTACAAGCGAACTCTTTCCAGATCCAGACACACCTGTCACACAGGTCATCACACCAAGCGGGATCTCTACATCCACATTTTTTAAGTTATTCTCTCTTGCTCCTCTAATCTTAATCCAGCCTGACGGATCCGCGCGGTGCTCCGGTACCGGAATCTGCATTCTTCCACTAAGGTAAGCCCCTGTGATGGATTTTTTATTCTTCATGATCTGCTCTGCGGTTCCACATGCAATTACTTCTCCTCCATGCTCACCGGCACCAGGTCCAATGTCCACAATATAGTCTGCCGCACGCATCGTATCCTCATCATGTTCCACGACAATGACAGAATTTCCAAGATCACGCAGATGCTTCAGTGTTCCGAGCAGTTTGTCATTATCCCTCTGGTGCAGGCCGATACTCGGCTCGTCCAGAATATAAGCCACTCCCACCAGACCGGAACCAATCTGTGTCGCAAGACGGATTCTCTGCGCTTCTCCTCCGGATAATGTTCCGGTAGCACGGGCGAGAGTCAGGTAATCCAGACCTACATCCATCAAAAACTTAATTCTTGCCTGGATCTCTTTTAAAATCTGTCCTCCGATCATCTTCTGCTGCTGCGTAAGCTCCAAACTGCCCATAAATGTTTGCAGGTTTTCAATGGACATCTCTGTCACTTCTGCGATATTTTTACCACCGACCGTCACTGCAAGCGCTTCCGCCTTCAGTCGCTGGCCGCCACATTTTCTACACGGAGTGATTCTCATAAACTCTTCATATTCTGCCTTCATTGTCTCAGATGAAGTCTCCCGGTATCTGCGTTCCACATTGCGGAGCAGTCCTTCAAATGCAACATCATAGACACCTTCTCCGCGCTGGCCTTTATAATGAACTTTCACCTCACGGCCATTCGTTCCGTGGATGATCACATCATGGATTTCCTGTGGATAGTCCTGAAATGGCGTGTCCAGAGAAAAGTCATATGCTTTACAAAGTGCATCAAGAATCGCATAGGTAAAACTCTTCTTATCCGTACAAGACTGCCATCCCATTACGGTAATCGCTCCTTCGCTGATGCTCAGTCTCTTATCCGGGATCATCAGGTCCTCATCAAATTCCATCTTATATCCAAGTCCGAAACACTCCGGGCATGCGCCAAATGGATTGTTGAAAGAGAAGCTTCGCGGCTCTATCTCATCGATACTGATTCCACAGTCCGGGCAGGAAAAGCTCTGGCTGAAATTCATCGGCTCCCCGTCAATAATGTCAACAATCATCAGCCCCTCTGCCAGATGCAGTACATTTTCAATCGAATCCGTCAAACGCTTCTCAATTCCCGGCTTCACAACAAGTCGATCCACGATAATCTCTATATTATGCTTGATGTTCTTATCTAACGCGATCTCTTCGGATAATTCATACAGATTACCGTCCACACGCACACGTACATATCCGCTTTTCTTCGCTCTCTCCAGAAGCTTTTCATGGCGTCCTTTTCTTCCACGGACAACTGGCGCAAGGAGCTGGATCTTCGTGCGCTCCGGCAGTTCCATGATCTGATCTACCATCTGATCTACCGTCTGTTTCTTAATCTCACGGCCACATTTCGGACAATGTGGAATTCCGATTCTCGCATATAACAGACGAAAATAATCATAGATCTCCGTCACTGTTCCTACTGTAGATCTTGGATTGCGGTTCGTGGATTTCTGGTCAATGGAAATTGCCGGAGAAAGTCCTTCAATACTCTCCACATCCGGTTTCTCCATCTGCCCCAGGAACTGTCTTGCATAAGAAGACAGAGACTCCATATATCTCCTCTGTCCTTCCGCATAAATGGTATCGAACGCCAGAGAGGACTTTCCTGAACCGCTAAGTCCGGTGAGAACTACCAGTTCATTTCTTGGAATATCCAAGTCTATATTTTTCAAATTATGCTCATTTGCACCTCGTATTTTAATAAATTGTCTTTTTTCATTTTTTGCTGCCATATTTTAAACTTTCCTTTTATTATTTCAAGAATGCCTCGGCATTCTTGCTGCGAGGTGCGCGTCATGTAATTGCATGACATACTTCTACTGCGCACCTCTGCAAGTCTACACTCCGTTTCGGTCGGCGCAAAACCATTGTCCACCGGACAATGTGCGCCCTGCCGGATGCTATATCTGTTCACTTATTGATAACAGGTTCAAAAGATTCGAAACTTCCTATGCTTACACAATCGTGGAATGACCTTTACTACTCTTTAAGCATCTTCTTCAGCTCAATCAACTTATCACGCAGCTCTGCTGCTGCTTCGAAATTCAACTCTGCTGCTGCCTTCTTCATCTGCTTTGTCACATCGGCAATCAACTTCAAAAGCTCCTTCTCACTCATAGATTCCGGATCTTTATCCATCTGAAGTTCTGTGGCAGCAACCTTCTTAGAAATGCTGATCAGGTCACGGACACTCTTCTGAATCGTAGTTGGCGTAATACCATGTTCCTCATTATATGCCATCTGGATCTTGCGGCGACGCTTCGTCTCTTCAATCGCATTCTTCATGGAATCTGTCATATTATCTGCATACATGATAACATGACCTTTTGCATTACGTGCTGCACGTCCGATTGTCTGCACAAGAGATGTCTCTGAACGCAGAAATCCCTCTTTATCCGCGTCCAGAATCGCCACAAGCGTGATCTCCGGAATATCCAGACCTTCTCGCAGAAGATTGATTCCGACCAGAACGTCAAAAACATCGAGACGCATATCCCGCACGATCTCTGTCCGCTCCAGCGTATCAATATCCGAATGCAGATAGCGGACACGAATACCAAGTTCCCGCATATAATCGGTCAGATCTTCTGCCATTCGTTTCGTCAATGTAGTGATCAAAATCTTATGTTTTCCTGCGATCTCCTTCTTCACCTCACCAATCAAGTCATCAATCTGTCCCTCAACCGGGCGCACCTCGATTTCAGGATCCAGAAGTCCTGTCGGACGGATCACCTGCTGTGCACGTAAAAGTTCATGCTCTTCCTCATACTGTCCAGGTGTCGCAGACACGAACAGTACCTGATCAATCTTACTTTCAAATTCTTCGAAACTGAGTGGACGGTTATCCAGCGCAGACGGCAGCCGAAATCCATAGTCCACCAGCGTTCTCTTTCTGGACTGATCTCCGTGGTACATACCGCCAATCTGCGGAACTGTCTTATGAGACTCGTCAATCATCATAATAAAATCGTCCGGGAAATAATCAATCAAAGTATTGGGCGGCTGCCCCGGTGCAAGCCCTGCCAGATGTCTGGAGTAGTTCTCGATTCCGGAACAAAAACCTGTCTCTCGCATCATTTCTATATCAAAATTCGTTCGCTCCGCAATTCTCTGGGCTTCCAGAAGTTTATCTTCACCTTTGAAATATTTCACCTGTTCTTCCAGTTCAATTTCAATATTTTTAATTGCTTTTTCCATACGCTCCTTCGGTACAACGTAATGGGATGCCGGAAATATTGCAATATGATTCAGCGTATTTTTAATCTCTCCGGTAAGCATGTCTATCTCCGAAATCCGGTCAATCTCATCTCCGAAAAATTCAACTCTGATAGCTGTATCGCCACGGTCTGCCGGTACAACTTCTATTGTATCTCCGCGCACCCGGAATGTTCCCCGCTTGAAATCCATATCATTTCTGTCATATT
>OGCN01000117.1_pt1 | contig 132292 bp, 233 predicted proteins | sample 1570181 | NCBI WGS metagenome assembly OGCN01 (sample SAMEA4370584, study PRJEB24528) | human gut metagenome | reverse complement strand
CTATTGTTTTATGAATCCTGACTTTCTGCTCTTCTGTCGGATGGATTTCCGTCTTAAAGCTCTTTAGCAATTTCCTCGCCCCTCTCTATTTGTTTTTATACTTACGAAGTCCATACAGACTGCAGGAGAACACATGAAGTATTGATCATACGTATGCTGTAGCGTTTTAACAGATATCCCTAACAATTCAGCAAAATCCTTCGGCTTGTAGTTTGTGATATTTGATGTGTTCATAATATGATTTTCCTTTTGTATGTTTAAACGCATTATATCACATTTGACAATATATTTAGTTATTTATATATCCTCCTAATTCCCCATCATATCTTCATAGGTTCGCGTGAGCTATTCTGTTGCGCAGAAAAATGCTTCTCAGCGGTTGCCCCTGAATCACCTTGTTGCTCCCTATTTCCTGACACTATTTCCACACAGGATTTACTCGTTTTACCGGTATGAAACAGCACTTTTTGAGTGCCTGGGATGTTAGTTTTGCATAGATTGACCAATTTTCATGGCGACGAGTTGTAAATTCGCCTTTAATACGCTCACACGCATCTATCTGTGCTATGCCACGAGTTGCGGGACTACGAGTCGAACGTAGCTTTAGAGAACATGAATCTCTCGTGGAACCGATCCAGCATATCCCGCGATAATACTGGCAAACTATTATATCTGCCAGTAAAAAATAAAACATAAAAGAAAGAGGAGATAATTATGAAATTAACATAAAGAATTAACCTTTTGAAAGGGCGGCAGAGAGTAACCGCCCGTTGAATAGACTACAGGTTTTGTTTCTTCCGGTATAGTCAGAAATAAAAAATGATTATTTATTCCCTTCAAAGAAAAACAATTTTTTTTGAAAAAGAAACAAAAATCCCAACAAAATTAGGCATTTTTCATACTGTCAGCTTCGAACATTTTATGGTTTCTCAATTTCTTCATGCGATCTTTTGCTTTTTCTCGATCAATTTCTTCGGCACACTTACTACAATAAATCCTATTTGGTGCAGTCATTTTAACTCTTTTTCCACATGATGGATTTGCACATTGTCTATATCCTTTTTTAAAGTTACCGATATATTGATTCCCTAAATTAGAAAATTCTTTTATCTTATATACTACATTATCAGATTCAGCTAAATTAACTCTAATATTCAGGTTATCTATTTGTTTACCAAAATAAATATAACCATTTTTATATAACTCATGAAGCAGTTCGTTTTTTTTATCCGACGTAAGAGTAATATTTGCCAATTTAAAAATTTCAGACAATCCTCTAAGATCCTTTTTATTAATCCATCCATCAGAATCCATATAACGAGCTACGGCATATAAAGTAAACATAAATTTCTTTTGTCTGTCATTAGGAAGTGAGTTAATAAGATCAATTTCTTCTTGATAAATTGGAACATATTTTAATTCTCTGAGTTGTTTGTCCTTTTCGTTAATTTCTTCCTTTTTCTTTGACTTTTTATCTTTCTCGTTATCATAAAAAATATCACATACTTTCTCAATTTTGCGAATCCATTTATATTCCTGATAACCATAAATCATCATATCAGAAATCTTATTTGTAACGATTTCAACTAACTGTTCTTTTTCTATATTTTCATTGTTAATATAATAATATTTTGCTGTTAAAACAATCAAATAGCCAATAGATAGATCTTCTGGTTTCTTCTTTGAAGCCAGAACGGATCTAATATAATCCTTCTCATTCAGTATATACATTTTCATTCTCCATTTCTTCCAAACGTTTAATAAGCAAGTCACCAATACAGTCCCAACAAAACTGTCGATTCCCCTTATACCCATAGGTAATATCAAGGATAATATTCATGCGCTCTTCATCATTTGGACAAAGTTCAATAGCCGCTTGCCTAAATTTTTCGCATAAATATTTTCTGTTATTATTTGATTGTTCTTTGTCGGAAGACCTGTTTGCTTTATACTCCTTAATACATTCACGATACTCTTGTTCAAGATCATGTAAAGCTTTTCGATGTTCTTCTGTACATCGACGTTTAACTTTTAAACAATTGTAATCAAAAGTAGAATCATGATGCAATTGTGATTTATATCCGTCCAATTGACTTTCAACATACCAGCAGATTTTATTCATTGCACATGCTCCAATGCCAACCGGCATTTTATACTCATACCAAAATAAAAAATCCTTTTGTTCGTCAGTTAAATTATCCCTTTTACTATATAAATCTTGAATACTGCAATCATATAATGCAGCGCATTTTATCTCGCTTTCCTTGATATAGTTCTTATACTTACGTTTAATCTCATCATAAATATAGATCATAAAATACGGTTTTCGATAAGCACAAATTGATTGTAAATAATGATTATCTTTACAAGCACCAAGATTATACCAATATTTTGCCATTGGTTTTGCAATAATTCCTTTGATTTTATCCAATTCATCCTGTTGGTGAAGCTGTCCACATTCAATACGATATAATAAATCATTATATTCATTAGACCCCTCTTCAAATCGTGACAAAACTTCGATCATCGAAGTAACACGGTTTGTAATCTGTCCAACCTGATTTCCCATGCCGTTTTTATTTGTTTTTTTGACTTCTTTTTCATTAATAATAATCTTATTGGCTTTTCTTTGAACACATTCAATTGCTAATAGTTTTCTAAAACAACGAAGTAAGACTTTATTATTGGTTGAATATAAAAGATCGCCATCCCAATCACAACCGTTTTCCGCCACACAAAAAGAATCCCATGCATTGATAATCATAATAGTATCCATATACTGATACCAATACAAACACTCTTCATTTGAAATTACATTGCATTTTCGAATATTATTGTGAGAAGTCATTGGACTTCGAAAGATAACTACAGAATCTACAGATTTGTCAATCCAGAATTTTGAGTAGCATTGATCAGCTTTTAATAAGCCAGTTATTTCTAGGCCACAAATTGATTGCATTAACGCAAACGGATCACCACTAGCAATTTGATAATTACCATTTACAATTAATTTACCAATTTTTGCATCATTTATTTTCTTCTTAATATACCTATGAGTTGAATCGATAATATACGGATCACCAAGCATATATTGGCTTGTATATAATGCGCGTTGCCATGAATTCACGTCTGTATTTTCATTAATTCCAAGAAATTTAATAGTGGATTCGTAGTCTCCACACATCGCATCTTTTAAATGCTGAATGGTAGGATTGCACAATTCTTTAATATCATCATCAGTGAATTCATAAGACTGTAAATATTGATAATTTAATTCACGTTCTTCATCTAAAATACGAGGAGAAATTTTCGTAACTGCAAATTCATATCCACACTCTCTATATGCGGCAATATATTCGTCAATACTTTCATATGCCGACCATAATTTCAATGAAGATTCCGTGAGAATCATTTCACACTCTCGAATATCCTGCACATTACCCCAAATATCCTTGATAAAATAATTCCCACCATTATATTTTTCAATAAACTCTATAATTGGGAAAGGATAGAGCATACCTTTTAACCAGGCGTTTCGCAAACATACACCTGCAGGAGTATAATCTAATCCAAGAGATTTAGCAACTCTTTGCATGTATCCAATAGTACACAAATTAAACCCATCAGACACTGTATTTTCCATTACTTTATGTTTTTTTTCACGAATTGGCTCACCGTCTCCAACTCCACTATCGAGAGAAATTACATCATCTTCGTATTGAGTAATGCAATCTTTTACAACTAAAATTCCATGTGGTTCGCAAATTGGCTGCGATGCAGAGCAAGTTAACGCTTTATATGCTTCATATTTTGCTGGAACTAATGGCACTTCTTTGTTTCGCCTACACTCACATAATTCATTTAGTTTATCTATGTATTCCGAATTACAAAATAGAAGAGTATTATTCTTCAAACCACCTGTTGTTCCAACAAAACGTCTATAATTTATACCATTTACAGTAACACCTTTTCTGTTTGTCGCTCTTGCAAAATCTGTTTTCTGATCAATAACGACTTGCATAAAAAGTTTCGAAAAATCACATTTCCATTTTGCTTTCTTCATGATTTTCTTTGCCATAATTCGAAATTGCTGACCCTCAAATAATGAAACAGATTCTTGGTATTTAAATGCTTCTTTTTTATCAATATTCAAATTCCATTTAGAATATTTTAATTTATCTGTTCCAATTTTAAAAATCTCATACTGAGGTACATTAATACCTGCCATATATTTTTTATTCCTCCAAAATCTTATATTCTCCATCGCCAACACAGACAATAATTCCATACTGATGTAGCTCTAAATCATTAAACATACAGCCAACTTGAAGATAGTCTTCCGAAATATTCTTCAATCTAATATAATGAATTTCACCATCATATTTGATTGCACCAAGCATTTCATTCTTTTCATTGATTGCAAAAACAACACAATAATTACAATCTTGAATATCTACAAGCTCATAACAAAAACCATAAATGTCGTCATCATCTGCCAATAAAACATTCATCTTCTCACCACATCCGCATTCACATACTGGCGCACATAACATGTTATATTCAGGATCTAATCCAAAATCCTTAAGTTTCAAATTTTTAAAATTCCATATAAAATCTATAATATTTGTATTGATATTCATACTAAATCCTCCTGTGTTACACATTCATAAGCAAAGCCTTCGTTTGTAGTATAATAAATATGTTTTATACCTAAATCCTTGATGGCAGCCATACATGACGGACATGGCCTAGACATACCATAAGGTTTATCATTTCGTTTTCGATATATATATAATTTTACTTTGGAAAAATCTATATCCAAATGTCGGATGGAATTGATACAGCTAATTTCTGCATGTATTTTAGGAAGAAGTGTTTCCTGATCAACGTCAGTATTTCTATATTTGTTATAATATTTCTGTACTGGATGAGTTTTATTAGTATTACAACCAATACCAACAATATTTCCTTTGTATACTGCCACACAACCGATATGTACGTTTTTATAATCAGAAATATCTGCAGCCTGTCTCGCTTTAGATAAATATCTACGATCAGTTTTAGTAAACAAACTCATCCACTTCCTTTACTGTGGACTGCTTTGCTTTTAATTTTTGTGTTTGAATAATATTTCTTCGACACTGTTCATCAATTTTTCTGTCTGCAATAATCTTTTCTGCGAAGTGCGATCCATGTGATATGGTAGTAGAATTCGGATATGGAGAAAATTCTGTAAACTGAATTACTCCTCCAAATCTTGTATTATCTCTTAAACTTCTGGTGCAAAATCTTGTGTTCTCTTTCATAATTAGTATCTCCTTTGATTTTCATAATTTTTAAATACATTTTTATCACTCCTTGACTATAGGGATGATTAATAGTTCCTAATTTTATATTCTCTAAACATTCATTAACACTTCATCTTTTTAACGCTATCTCCAAGTTCATCAATGAACGGGCTAGGAGTCATAAGATTATCATTGTATGATGCAGTAGAAGAGAGATATAATTCATTCTCTGCTCTTGTAATTCCGACATATAATAACCTGCGTTCATCATCGAGATTGTCACTTTTTGCATGTGGGAGCAGTCCATCATTCAATCCAACAATGAACACGATTGGATATTCCAAACCTTTTGCTCTATGAATTGTTGAGAGATGTACTTTATCATTATTCTCCATTGCAACTTGTCTATTGATGTCATCTAAGTACAACATAAACTCATTTAAATCAAAATACTTGTCTGCAATATTCTGAAAAGCATCCATATTTTCAATCTGTTCCGAAAATCCACCATCATCAGCCTGTTTACCCTTGCTAACAAAATCATCGATTTTAAGATAGAATCTCAAATATTCAATCATCTTACCAACCGACTCGAATTTTCTGTTCTGTAGTGTATTAACAACTTCATATAATTGATCAATTCCATTTTTGAAACGCCAATTTCTGCGATCAATCGTAAACATTGCATTGTACAAAGAAGTGTTTTTCCTCGTAGCATTTTCCTTGACTTCAGCGAAAAATTTCTGGTCTAACCAACGATTTGGTTTATTATACACATACGAAAATGCTGAATTATCTCCTTCGTGCAATGCCAATTTAAGATAGGAAATCAGTAACTTAATCTCTGGTAGTTCTGTAAACATGACCCCATTAACAACGTCATATGGAATCATATTTTTAGACATGACAGTTTGCAATATTGTCAACTGGGCATTAGTCCTTGCTAGAACAGCCATATCTCTATACTCATTGTTCTCTCTTTTCTCTGTGATCTTTTTACAAATCCAAGAGGCTTCATCATATTCACTTACAAATTTTCTGTATTCAGGGAACTGATTTGTTCCTTTAGAAGCAATACTTTCTACGTAATTTTTATCCTTACTGTCAGGAATATGCTGTGCTAACATATTCGCCATACGTACAATATCTGTACTACATCTGTAATTCGTATTTAAATGGACGATTTTCACATCAGAATAATCCTGATCAAACCGCATAATATATTCACTTCGCCCACCACGAAAAGAATAGATTGCCTGTAAAGGATCACCTACAATCATAGTGTTTTTATTATTAATTCTTTTAAGAAGAAGAGACTGTGCCATAGACACATCCTGAAACTCATCTGATAACACGTACAGATATTTATTCTGATAAAATTTTAAAATATCTGGGAATTTGTCAAAACACTGATTTGCCATATTCAGGAAATCATCAAATTCAATATAGGACTTATCCTTTTTATAATCTTCATACATTTTATAAATCTTTTTCATCCGATCATCAGGATACGGATCGTCATCTGAATAAATCAAACTATCTGTTGACCCTAACATATTTGTCTTTTGAATTCCCAAAAATCTCAGTATTCCATTATAAGGGACATCATCTTTATTCCTACATAATCCAAGTAAATCACAACAAATTTCTTTCAGTGCTTTTTCTTTTTCCCAAGATGCAGTCCATACCTTGTATTTTCCATATCCATATGTAGAAGTAATAATTTTAAGAGCGAGAGAGTGAAAAGTTTCTACATTTACATTAGCTACTCCAAGCTTTCCCAATCTCTGCTCAATGCTTTCTTTTGCCTTTTTACTGAACGTAACAGCCAAAATAGTAGTGGGATCAATTCCATGATTCTTGACCATGTTTAAAATTCTATATGTAAGTACAGATGTCTTTCCAGATCCAGCTGCAGCAATAACAACCATATTTCCGTCTATGGTGTGAATGGCTTCTTTTTGGTTTGTATTAAATTCCATTTTTATATCTCCTTTGCTAATTAATTTGAAGCGTGTATTCATCTTCAACTTTACGTTTATTAATTCTCTTCCCAAGATATTCAGTTTCATTGTTTATTGTCATTTCGCACAATCCCTTAAAACACAGGGAATAATCATCTTTACTTTCATAGATCGTATATTTTCGAGGTGATTTATCAAAACGTTTTTGGGCATTGCCAATAATCATCTCTGTGAAAGTATCATTAAATTTTTTGATAATATTGGATTGATGTGGGAATTGATTTAGAACAAAACTACATTTGTCAAGATCGATGTAATAAGCTTCATATGACTTATAGACAAGTTTGATTTTGCGTTTATATAATTCATCTTTGAGGGCTTCATTAAATCGTTGTGATTTTTTGCTGTAATATCTTTCTGATGCATTTGTGATATTTGCTTTTTCATCAGCAACCTTAATACAAGCAGCATAAAAATCCATATCCTCTTTAGACGCTTCTCTAGTTTCCAATTTAATATTTGCATGAACAACTCCATCTGAATCGATTTCAACCATCTCGTCGGATACTTCAGAAGTGATCTTGTACACATCACGCCAGATGATTAGACCTGCGGATTTAAGATAATCCAGAGCATTCATAATATAATACTCAATCATATCATCTGATTTATTATAAAATTCATTAATAGTATCCAATTCGTATTTAATAGCTCTGCTAGTTTCCTCTTTATTATATTTACAGAGATTATAATTTTGATTAACCATATTAATTTCTCTGGCCCATTTACCAAGCGTGATATCAATTTTTCGATTCTGATCATGTCCATTAATAATTTTTTCCAGTAATAGTGGAACAATATATTGATATAGAGAAGTGTTCATCTTCTTAAAATTGGCTGGTAAGATATATGGATAAACTTCTGTAATTTCATATTCTCTTTTACCAAGATCAACAATTTTACAGTATCTGGACATTTTTTCCAAAAGAGTCCTTTTGTTCTTTGTTAGGAGTTTACCATTTTTGATGTACGACTCCTTAACAGCAGGGCTTGCATACTTGTTTACGAGATCAATTTCTTTAATTTTCCCTTGTTTTACAACCATTTTTTCCATTTTTTGATTTTTCCTCCTTTAAAATTCCCTTATTTTTTCTGGAAAAAGTTCCTCTCAAAAACGGGTACCAAAAGTTCCTAATATATAATATATATAGGGAAGAAATGGTACCCGCATTTCACCCAGTATTTATAAGCAAAAAAATGCTCTATTTTATAATCTGTTTATAATTGGTTAATGAATACTTTATAATTGTATTAGTACCTGGTGGCTGCTTTAGCAGACGCCAGAGCAAGGAGAGCTACTGCATCTCCGCGCTAGTAGCGTGGCACACTATTGTCAATCCAACCGTGCAACCGAGAAACTACCGTAGCCACTTTTGATAATTCATTCTCTAATAGAATAATGGTTTTATCAAATTGTTCACTCATCCAGAATTGCATCAACCATCTCTTCAAATAAACTTCTATATTCTTTGTCATAAGCTAGTGCATCCATGGTCATACAATTCTTTAGATTATTATTATGACAATAGTCATCTATCATCTGATTTAAATCCTTATCTGTATATTGTTCTCCAAACTCTTTAAATAATTTTCTATATAATGTTTTGTAATCATCAATTCCATATTTCATCATAATCCGCTTGAATTTAGGCATCATAATACTTACCCAATATGGCATTTTCTTATTTGATATTGTTCCAAATGTATTCATATTATTTTCTAATAAGGTCAATCGTTCATTTAACTGAGCAATATCTGTGTCATATCTTTCATATAGTAAATTAACTGCCTGAGTCATATTATTTTGGGCTTGAATAAGATTTTCAAGAGCTTTAATAATTGGCTGTAAGTTTATAGATGTAAAAGTATTATTTCTATATTTTTCTACAATATCCCATACCCAATCCATAAATTCGTCTGCTTTCTTTTGATGGGACCATCTGCAAATTTCCATGACACCTTTATGAGAATAATAGTAAGTTTCATGTCCTAAACCATCTGACAAGCAAATGGACAGTTTGTCCAATCGGTCGCTATGTCTTTTATGAATTTTACCAATAGCATTTGTTGGATCTTTATATTCCAACGCTTGACCAATTTGTTCTCTTGTTAATAAAATGTCATCATTCATATTTCTATAAAAACTGCAGTCCAGTTCTCCAAACTTTTCTGTTGTAATCAGTTTCAAATTATTATTCATAGTAAATATCTCCTTTTTATTTATGATTTGCTTTGGTATTCACTTATTCTCCATACGATTTGAACCATTTTTAATTTTATGATTTTGTTAATCTTTATTTTCGAACATAAAAATAGCAGACAAGATTTCTCTCATCTGCTATTAAAATTATTTTTGTATTTTGTTTTATTCTATTTCTGTATCAGTTAACCATTCTATATCAGGACTTGCAATTAATCTAGCATTATTATATGCCATATCTAATGTTAGACAAGTGAATCCTTGATAACAATTATCTAATTTTGTAACAGCTAATGCTAGATTTGGTTTTCCTTCATCGGTATCTAGACACAACGGTAATAGTAATTGGATTTTGTCTTCATAACATTGCGGTATTGCTAATTTATAATTTGCTGAGACTCTACGTTTCATTAACTCAACTGCACCTGTAAGAATACACATTTTATTTTCTTTTTCTAGAAACCCTTCTGGTAAACGTTCTTTATTTCTTTCATCTTCTAGAATATGCTTAAAATGAATATCTATAGGGTAGTGCCAATCGAAGAGTAGTAGTGATGGATCTTTGAAATAGTTTGCTTTCTGAGGTCGTTCTGATATTCCATGCTGATTTAATTCATGTCCAGTAAGGAAAGAGATATTATATTCTGAATTTGAATAAGCATAGATTGGCTCATAATATTTCGTAAACAATCCTGTGTTGAATAATGCATAATTTGTTCTATAAATGATTTGTCCATCCGTTCTAAGCTTTTTATATGTATGAACCAGGTAATTTGTTAGAATTCCATTATTAGGATATGTTTTGTTTGACCAATTTTCTTCTTTTGCTTTCCTGGCAAGCATATCTGTATAATCCTTCCAATTTACATTGAAGTGTGCCATATATTCCATCCCCTTCGTATTTTTGAATGCTGTTCTAAGTATATCATATTTTCTGGATTCATGAAATGGATCTGTGGAGGTATATTCTGGTAAATATAATTCACATGAATAAGACTCATACGAATCTTGTTTTAGAGGAATATTTTGTCCTTGTAATTTAGTGTAAGTATTTGTGTAAGCTTCTTTGGCTGATTCTGCATATACCATAAAGATATGATCGTATGGTTCATAACAATAAGCTGCAGTAGTTGGTACTAAATATGTATTCATAGCTTAAAATCTCCTTTAAGATATAATTTTTCTTTTGCAAAATATTATTCTCTCATTGGAAATTTTATTTTTTGATTTTTGAATGTAGTGTATTGAATGGCAAAGATGTTTTGCTACTGTGGTTTTAAATACCCCTCCCTATAACACATTTGATAGGAGAGTGTACATATCATTTCTTAGGTGTGATCGTGGGAGAGTATGCGAGATTATTTTTCTAGGACGGATTTAGATGTGTTTGGTGGATAGTTGTTAGGGTATAGATATAAGATCGATTTAAAACTTGTAGAAGTATCTTTTTGTATAGGGTAGGTGATTTTATGGTCATCTACCCTTATTTTATTTGAGTTATTTCCTATTTAAAATGTGATACTGACACTAAGTTTGATTCTGTACATATAATTGTTTGCCAGTAAAGTTGATCCGAGACAACAGGGAATTGATATTTCGGTGCGTTTTTCTAATTTATTATATCCTACTACAGATATACGAATATCATCTTCTGCAGCGAGTCTTTGTAATTCTTTTAAATATTCATCATATGCAGATTGGTTTGTAATAACATAAGAGATTACGCATGATGTTTCTTGTACTTGTCCAGAAAATAATCCTCTTCTATGCATGGTTGTTCTTGTTTCACAGACTCGTCTGACATATTCTGCAGCTTCTGGTTCACCCGAATAGGAATCCGGATAATAGCAAGAGATATATTTATGATTGCCTATAGTTGTGTACTCATTATGCTGTGCTTTGGAGCGTAAAAGATCTTTTACACCAGAATAATCAAGTCTGGCATTTGTTTGTGCTTCAGATGTTGCTTTGACCTGGATCTGCTTCTGTGTTGGCGTAAGACTGGACAATTCATCACGAAATGACATGATTTTCCTCTTTTCTTGTATTGGTGGACAGTTTATAGGGTGTATGTGTTTGAATGGATTCTAGGTTGATTATAATACTGTTTTGTCCTTAGATCAATAGTAAAGATGATTTGTGATGATATGCGTGGTGTGAAAGTAGAAGAGAGCATTTTTTGCGTGGTGAAATACTTATCGTTAGAGTTTGGAATTTATATGGATTATTTTGGAACGGATGTGTGAAAGTTGGAAATGAAATATGAATGGTGGAGTGATTTTAAGGCTTGATTATTGGGGTTAACGATAAAGGGTACGATAAGGTGTTTTATGGTAATATGATTGGATTTTTGGCTTGATTATTAGGTAAAATGTGGATTATTTTTGGATGGGTGGAATTGGATGGTGGTAAGATATGGAGATTGGGTGGAGTGATGGATTTGGGAGTTAGTGTGTGGATGAACCAGCTATGTGAGATTTCAGAAAATTCAGACAATTTGCTAATTTTAACTACCCCCGTCTGACTAGTCAGACAATAAACAGATCACAACGTCATTTTACCCCGAAAAACAGGTATTTTATAGGGTATAGCACAATTCAAATACAATTCAAAATATTTTGATAATGGATAAAATTTTTCCCGTTGTTTGGTAAAATAAAAATTTTTGACCATGGCGCGCGCTGTTCCGGTGGTAAGGCGAAAATAGGGTGGTATGGGGTGACGTAAAGTCATATGTAAAAATTTTACATATCGAAAATAATTTTGATATTCAAACTATTCTAATTTCAAACAATTCGACACTCAAATAGTATTACAATAAAATAATTTGATACTCAAACTATTAACACTATTTAACATGCCAGCTCAAAAATCAACAATAGTAATCATTCCTAATTTCTTAAATATGACCATTAGTCACAAAAATATGACCATTAGTCATTTTAAACCGACCATTAGTCAACCTTCTATTCCGGCGCGCTCTACAATCAATACCCTTTTTTGTCCAGATCTGCTTTTATTAAATTTTTGATATATTCGGCTTTGTTCACATTATTTTCTGAAATATATCTTTCAAATCTTTCAAACTCTGATAATTCTTTTGGAGTGTAGCGTATTGCGACACTTTTACATTTTGCATTAAATTTTCTGTTAGCTTCTAGCTTTGCTTCTGTACTCATACACTATTCCTTTAATTGCATATACAATAATAAATTATTTTATTTTCAGCACTTTGCACAATAAACTATCACATCTATTGTATAATATTACTATTCGTCAATATGCTGCATAATACTACTATTCACGCTATATCTATTGTATATATTACACAATGACAATTAACCAACTAGCAATATGCACTAAAAATGGTTCCTACATGCATGTATTCTTGTGTATAATTTTACCAAAAATAGCTTGCAAAATACATACATGCATGTTATACTTGACTTGTCAATAAGGGATGACCTTAGTTGATACGCGAACGGTCGTTTTATTCGCGGTGTTTCTTCCTCTGTATGTCGGACACCGACCGACAAAAAAGTTTTAAAAAATCCTAAAAAGGGGTTGACAAACCCCGATAAAAGGGTTATAATAGCATTAAAGATAAGGGCAAAACCTTTTACAAGACCAAACCCATATCTTTACATAGCCCAACAAGGGCATGGGAATTGTGGTTTCCCCTTTGCACACATAGTGCTTTGCACACATAGTGCAATCTAAGTTCTTTACCGTTCTTAGATTCTAGCACAGATCGTGCAAAAAGTCCACTACTTTTAAAGTCCGAACAAAAAAACAGTCTATGCATGGACTGAGTACAGCCGTTCTTCCTAGAAGATCGACTAAAGATCAAAAAAGTGCATAGGTTGCTAGAGGTTACCCAGCGGCATTATATTATGGGGATTTACTCTATACAAACTCCCATAGTGGGAGAAAATAACCGCTTTGCGGCGGCACGGTCGGTAATGCCGTGTGAAACATTGCAAGCTCTCCCCTTTTTGAAGGCGGGAACGAGACGTATATATATTTATAGGTATATACGGGACAGGGTAGCACCCTTGGCAATGGGTCTTTCAAGCGTCCTATATTCTAGGCAGTGGGAGAGCAACAACGTTTGAAAGATACCAACCGGATTTAAAAAGTCCTTAATAAAACAGCTCAGCTAATTTAAAAAAGCTGTCCGGTGTAATTCATAACCATACTTATAACACTGGAAAATACATAAGAGCGTATGAAAAGCGCGGGGGAGCAGGAAATAAGGTGACACTTAGTTCTCAGTATAGGGTAACACCTAGCTTATGACTTCCGCGCCTCTTTCATTACGGAAAATAAATATTACATAGTATAAAGTGGCAGCGCTACCAGTCTGTCCTTTTATAGTGTGCAATAACACACCTAAAACAAAAACTAAAAAAATAAAAATAATGCACCTGTGCGTAAAACAGGAGAAATGGAGCAATTATGATGAACTTAAACATTAATTTTCTGAACGAATCCGCAACTGTAGAGCAGGTGAAAAACCTGCACGTAGCTATCAATCATGAAGGAACTGAGATGAGCATTCAGCTTTGCAAGGATGACATCTCACGGACTGAAAAACAGATTTCTAATCTGGAAAAAGCAGAGAGTAAAACAGAGGATCAGAAAGAAAAGGAACGGGAGGCGCTCAATGCGAAACTCGATGATTTGAAGGAGGCACTTGAAAAACTGAAAACAGATGCAGCAGAAACACTTCCAGTCTATACTCAGGTAGTAACCGAAATGAGCGTTAAAAACGAAAATCATTTCGGAAACGACAAGGACGTAGTGCGCACTGTATTACGGATTTTGGCAACATGGGATAACTCAAAACTCGTCAAGTACGCAATCATTCCGGCTTTCCAGTCTCCAGAACTCTACAATGCACTGGAGGCAATCCATGTAAGTTCTAAAGCAAGTGATGACGGCGCGCTTGTTATGTCCAATGAAGTCAAGGAAGCTTATAAAAAGGCTTCCGCGGAACTCGAAACTATCATTAAGAAAACTTTCAGTCTGCCGTTTGAAACTCCGTACACGACAAAAACCCGTGTAAAACTTACGGCAGAAGATAAGAAACTACTGAATGATTGTTATGTGAAAGGATTCACTAACAAGTTTTCAGTAGACGAGAAAACAGGCAACGTGGATTTCAGCAAAAGACAGGTGAACACACTTGTTAAGGCGAAACGCAACAAGAAAACAGGCAAGGTAGAATATGACTATTCCGGACTTGCGGTAACGATTGCAAATATTGTGATCAAACATTATTTCAAATAATGAGCATTAGTATAGAAAAAGGGCGGTGCAATTCCGCCCAATGGTTTTACAAAAAATAAAAAGGCAACCATGCCAAAAATGGTAGAAAGAAGGTAAATTATGGCAAGAAAAGAAAGATATGAATACGCATGTTCACGGTGTGGTAATAATTGCTGGGGATGTTTCTATGCAGAAGAATGTCCGGTATGGAATGATCAGCAGGACGCAGAACCGACGCAGATTCCTGCAACTGAAGTCTACATGTCGCTTTGCGAAGGCAGACACGAGATTCCGCAAGCGATTGACGGAAGCATTTTCGGAACGGAACTTGATCCACTTGATCTCACCGGAATGGAAAGAGAAGCAGCAGAACAGCTTCAAGGCGTTTTTACACTAAACCTGTACGTAACAGGTCTGACGGTTGCGCTCATTGCCGTTCTTAATGTGTGCAGAGAACAGAAAATCAAAGTTACTCTGTATCACTATAACAGAGAAACTGGAAAATATTATCCGCAGGAGGTAAAATAGAAATGAAAGTGTATAAGATATTTAGATCTGAGGAAATTCACAAGGTAGATTTTCCAATGAACACGATTATTCTTTCCGCTTCAAACGGAACTATGATCGTAGCTTTGCCGGATGCTTTCAAACGGCACAATAAAGGCAGAATCAGAATAGAAGTGTGGGACGGTTCCCGTTGGATTGTCACGACCGCACAAAATAAATACACGGAAATGTTGTGGGATTTCCAGATCCGAGAATCACGGCAACGGCGCAAGGCAGAAGGCAAAAAGTACAACGGGAACTATTCTGCCATGATGCGCCATGAACGTGCAAAGAAGAAGGGAACTGGTGGCGAGTTCCTGGGCAAGTTCTGCGGAACCGTCACGGATTATGAATGCGCAAAAAGAACCTTGCATGATTTTCCACAGTCTTATACTGTATTGTATAATTAAAAATTATATGATAGAATGGAGGTGAGGAGGAAAAAGAAAATGAAATTAGATTATTCAAAACTTTTCGACAGAATGAAAAGCGAAAATATAAAACATTTAGATTTAAAAAAAGAAGTTGGCGTTGGGGGAAGTACACTTGATCATCTGCGGAAAAATGAAAGTGTCACAATGGAAACAATAGGGAAATTATGTGAATATTTTCGTTGTACACCCAATGATATTGTTGACGTCATTTTTGATGACGCTGACAACGCAAAAGAAAAAGCAGAATTGCAATCTCAGATTGCAGCTTTGCAAGAGAAATTAGAAAAATTGTAATAGGTATATCAGGCACTCTAACCATTTTTGGTTAGGGTGCTTTTTTTATGCCCTTTTTTAATTTTGATTTTCAAACTAAAAACGCAAATCCAAACGCAAACCAAAAAGGAGGAACAGAACTATGTTCAAAAAATTAGTCATCACACTCTTAACAGCAACAACTATCTTTTCCGGAATCGCAGCGATCAATACAACCGTATCACGGCAGAACTCCACAACTGAAACCCGCAACGGAAAACTTGACTATTCTGCCGAACAGGACTACAGCTACGCCGATTCGTTTATTGCTGACGTAGTAGATTGGAATACTAACGGCGAAGAACTGGCACTTATGACAAGTGACGGCTATGAATTTTACGCCTATAAGTCTGCAAACGAATATGAGTTCAACAAGGCATACGTGGGACTTGGTGATATTGTAGACGTAGAAAAGGCAGAAGGCAAAATCCGAATTTACACAAAAGATGGAAACGTATATGAAATTTTCGGACTGACAAGAGAAAATTGAAAGGCAAACATAAAATTCTATCTTGTACAGTTATAACAAATATGTTATAATAAAATTGACGAAGGAGGAATATAATAAATGTATACAGTAGAATTTTATAAGGACGTCAACGATCATTGCGAAATTGGAGAATATTTCGCAGAGCTTGCGGAAAAGGCAAAGACAGATAAAAACGCAAGAATCAACATGAACAAGATTGCAGAATATATTTTGTTGCTTAAGCGAAACGGCACAAGAATCGGATATCCTGTAGTCCGACCGATCGAAGGAGATGTTTGGGAACTGCGACCATTAAAGAATCGAATTTTCTTCTTCTACTGGAAAGAGAATAAGTTTGTGTTACTAAGTCACTACATGAAAAAGTCGCAGAAAGCGCCGAAAAGAGAAATCGAAAAGGCAAAGGCAAACATGCGAGACTGGTTAGAAAGAGAGGGAAAATAGCTATGAAAGCGCATAAAAATTTCGAAGATATGTTCAACGATCCGGAATATTTTTCCGAAGAAGACAAGGCAGAAATCAATTTTGAAGTCGCATTGATTGAGAAAGTAAAGGAGATGAGAGAGTCCAGCGGATTCTCTCAGACCCAACTTGCAAAGGCAAGCGGAGTTAAACAGTCAGCGATCGCCAGAATGGAAAGTATGAAAGCAGTGCCGCAGATTGACACACTTATTAAATTGCTTGTACCAATGGGATATACATTAGATATTGTCCCATTGCGGAAATAGTCCTTATAAACTAAATACTGTATACATTTTAATAACAGCCATCACGAAAACGATGGCTGTTATTTTTGTACTCAAAATTCGAAAAAGGCAAACAGAGAATAAAACAAAAAAGGAGAAAAAGAAATGAGAGATAAAATTTTAAAAGTAAGTTACATCATGGCATGGATCGGCGCAATCTGGTTCATGCTCAGTTTGGAAGCTAGTATGTGGAATATTATTCCATCTCTTCTGTGTATTGCGTATGTTTATGCTTTTGGCGAAGCGAACAACGGAAACTGGATCATTTCGCCGCACTAAGAATTATGAATTATAAGTTATGCACTTATAATTATGCATAATATATACATAATCAAATTAATCAAGAAAGGGAAATTAAAAATCATGAGAAAAGTATTTGAAATCAAAGTGGCAAATAGTGCAAGCTTTTATTCTTATCTTGCATTGTCCGGAATCGACTTCGAAGCGAAAGAAAAGTCGGACGTAGTAATTTTCACTTGCGACATGACCGACGCAGAATTCGCGGCAGCAGTCCAGTATTGTAACAAGCTGGCGGAAGAACGGAAATTCAACGAGTCTGTAGAAAAATACAAGAAACTCCACGAGGAATATCTTGCTTTGCAGCAGGTAAAAGAAGCGTTAGACGATCTGTTCCGTGACATCAGCCGTCAGGCATTTTACGAACAGAAAGAAGCAGAAAGGGAACTGGCGGAAATCTGTGTAAAAACTATTAAAAAGACAACGCTAGAATTTATCCTTACTAAGAAAGAAATTATTGACATTGTAACAAAAATCGGATTCGATGCGATGATGAACAATGATCGGTTGAAAGAAATTCTTCTTCCTGGTTGGGATGAAAGCCTTTATAAAATCCAGTAAGGCAAAACCATAGAAAGGAGATGATGCACAATCACGCAACGCAAAATAGAATCATGGTCACTAAACCGCCGTATAGAATCTTTAAGGCAAATGGATCGTAGATTAGCAGAACTAAACATTTCAAGTCGTGATACGATCTGGAAAGAATACGGTGGAGGACTAAGAGAAAATGAAAAGGCAACGCTTGAAAATTGGAAGCGAATTGCCGAAAATGATATACTGTATGATAATGCTATATATTGTTATATGGTATGTACATTAGAACCATATACACTATGTGTTTTCGAAAACTGAACACAGAGCATAGAAAAGCAGGTTGAAATATACCTGTTATTTTTATGCTCAAAATCAAAGGGAAATTCAAAATAATAAAACATAGAAAAAGGAGAACAAGATTATGTGCAAAATCAATGGAGTAAAATTAACAGAGATGAGAGAGAAAGCTGGTATGTCACAGAATGCACTTGCAAAGAAACTTGGAGTTGCTGAAAGCACAATTTCCAATTATGAAACAGGTCGAAGTAATCCATCGGAAGAGAAAGTAGACAAAATCTGCTTTATTCTGAAGATTAACAAGGATGACATCGAAATTCATGATGTAGGATACAGCTTTTCAGATTCGATGGGAAAGACATATGAAAAATATAGAAGAGCAAAAGGATTCCGGCATTATATGACATCAGTCGATTTCGAAAAATGGATTAATGAACAGAGGGATTTTGATGCAGAAACGGAAACATCAGAAGTAAGCAATGCATTACGGTATCCTTTGACAGTAGGAAATAAAAAATATATAACAATCAACCCACTGTTTGTACATATTCCAGACTGGCAGAGAAGTACGGACATGGTAAAGGCAAAAGAGATTGAAGAAAATTTCAATGAGTCAAAATTTGATCCGATCAAAGTATTCCTTATTGATGGAAAATTATATGTAGCTGATGGCGCTCATAGATTAGCTGCATTCATTATGAAAAACAATCTGTTAGGGAAAGCAGAAAAATTAAAAATTCTTGTTGAAATTATTGATTGTAAAACAATGTGTGAGGCCGTATTAGTTTTCTTAGGACAGCAGGCAGGAAGGAAACCTATGTCGGTTAGTGATATGTATAGAGCTGGTATTGAAGCGAACGAAGAAGATTATATTAATTTCAAAATGATTTTCGATGCATACAATATCCAGATCTCAGCAGACTTGAATCGGAAAGAAAATCCTATTGGAAAAGTTACACCAACCATGAATCTGTTAAGAATGGCAAAACGCAGACCTGAATCGCTTAAACATGCAATCGTTATGATTAAAGAATTGAAATGGTGTGGATCTGTTGAAAAGAATGCGTTTACACAGAGAAACATCAATGTACTGTTGAAAATGGAAAGCATTCATGGAATGGAAACGTTAAATCTTCTTAAGAAGCATTGCAGTGGAGCAGCTTTCTATGAAAGCAAAGTATTCCCAGTCAAAAGCAATGCACAGCTGTTCGATGTTCTGGAAAGCGAAATCAATAAATAATACATATCTTATATACATAGCAAGCAATACATATACATATTTTACATAGGGAGTTCGGAATAAGAAAGCACCACCTTATCCCTCCACATATATATAGGAAGAAACACCGTCAGCCTAGCTAACTGATGGTGTTTTCTTTCACTCAAAAACGCAAACGAGAAAGGAGAATAACGATTATGTCAATGGATGATTTACGGAATCTGCTTTCGGATGACGAATATGCAGGATTAGAAGAATATCTGTCCGAAAGCGAAAGTGAAAATTAAGTAGTTAGACAGAGCGGATAAGGAAACTTGTCCGTTCCAATGTGATTACTTAAATCACAAGAAAGAGAGGAAAATAAAATGGAAAAACGACATAATCCAGCTGGCTTTGATTATGAAATCATTGCCCAAAAGAAAGAGTACGCACTCATCAAAATGGAAAGTACAGAAGAGTACAAGATCGTATCCGACATCTGTGCTGATGGAAGTTGGGCTTACACTGTCTGCTCATGGATGTATGGAAAATATGGTAGAGAAGAATATCTGGTTATGCAGAATGCGATTGATTCATTTCGTTACAAAACGGAAAATTATTATATTCCACGTTCACGTCTGGAAGAACTTACAACACAATGGAAAGATACTCTTTTGGAAGAATGTAATATGACAGATGAAGAACAGTACGAATATTTCATGAATGAATGTGCTATGGATGATGCAGAATTAGAATTTTTCGGATTATTAAAAGGAGATGATGAATAATGTCGAGACGACGAAAGCCAAAGGAAGTTCTGGATTTTGAAAGGGAATATTTATTTCCTAATGGATTCAGAGAAACAAGAGTAAACGGAAGAGATGGTACTGGATCACACTTACATTATTTAAACCGTGTAACTCACAAGAGAATTGAAGTAAATACACGGCTGAATAGAGAAGTAAAAGCAAGACTGATTAAAGAGAATAACCTTGTGTCGAATAAAAAAGTGAAAGGAATGAAGAAAAATGAAAGTCCCACATTGCGCCGTGTTCGATCCGGATCATTACAATATTGTTGACATTACCGACTATGAAAAGTACCGTCAGCACATCGAACAGCAGCGCGAAATGGAAATTCAAAAAGAGAAAGCAAGGCGCAAAAGAGAAATAGAACGCCGTAAATACATAGCACAGAAAATCTTTTGCGTGATGCTTATGGGCGTTGGGTATCTACTCATTAGATATGCAAGCGATACCTGGCCGTTAGGGGTAACGTTCATTTTATTTGGGCTGTTAGTAATCACAGAAAGGAAAGCGATTTTATGGTGATTTGGATAAAAATCTTTGATCGGTACGAACCTGTACTATATGTACAGAAAGACGCTTTGCGGCATATGACCGTCTTGTATGTAAGAACAAAAAATACAATGGTTGATGTATATATGAGTCTTGACGGTCGATTATTTGCAACAAGAAAATCTGTAAGAGAAGGAGGCACGGGAATGTGTACATTGTAGCAAGTAATGGTGTAGAAACACAATCAAAGAAATTAAAGCCAACTGTTTCTGTTCCAAAAGCGAAAATGCTAGTGAAAAATTTACAGGATACAGATTATCTCGGTCTGAAATATTGGCTGGAAGATGATGATGGGAATGAAATTGAATTGGAGGACTAAATCATGGCAAAAGAATTTATTTACAAACGGACAAGAGAAATTGGAACTATTGGTAAAAACACAGTGGAAATCGGACATTACACTGTTGATGACAAAGAAATGCCTGATAAGGTATATATGGTCACAAAATTTTCACGGAAAGATGGAACTGAAAATACAAAGGCAACTGCGATTTGTAGTGTGAAAGACGCAAATGAGCTTGGTAAGCTGCTGATGCAGGTAAAGTAAGGAGGAATACATAATGGAAAACTGGATCAAGAAAATGAATGAGATGTTTGAGGAAAACGTATATACAAACGAAGGACGCGTCACAGTAGATTACTGTGAGAACGCAAAATGTATTCTTGTCAATGTTTGCGGAAATACGGCAGTCATCAAGGATCTTGAAAGATTCAATGATTTTGGTTTGATGATGAAATGTATGACAACAGTTCGGAATCTTTATGAACCTTATAATGATTAAAATACAGCAAGGCAGGTAGAGAATAGTAATCTATCTGCCTTATTTAATTGGAGGAGAAGAAGATGACAAAACGCCAGGAAGAAATTATTAAAGATAATTTACGGGCTTATAAGGCAAACTTCGATTTTATTGAAATTGAAGATGCTGATTATGGTAGTGGATTTTATGTTTTTACCAGTGAAGAGAGAACAAAAAACGGAGATTGGACGCAGTATTGTTATAACATTGATTACTTGAATGGTTGGTTATACGGATGTGTACAGGCTGCAAATGGGGTTATGAAGAGAAAACAGGAGATCTAAAAAATGGAAAAGGTAAGAAGATTTAAAGGTGAAATGAAAGAAGCATGGGAGACCGCTGGATGGCGTGAAAGATTTGCCATTGATAATGGAAATAAAAACATTGTTTATGTGAACGGTCATAAATGTTTACGGTTTACATATTCCAGGTACAAAGAATATCAGGATGCAAACGGGGCGATTTATGACACAGTAATAAAACAGTGGATCGGATAGAAAGGCAGGTTGTTAATATGAAAGTAAAATATGTTGGATTTGGTGGATACATGGAAGTTCCATGTTACGAAGATGAAAATGGGAAGTTGTATTTTGACAAGAACGATGGAGAAAACGGACTTAATCTCTACACAGGTGCTTATAGAACCGAATGGGATGAAATCTGTGGTGAGCCATGTAATAGAGTAACAGAACCAGTTGAGTGCGATGATCCTTTTATTCGGCATCCAAGAGAAAAGGATTACATGTTATTAGACAGAATGAGAAGTGATTGTAACTATTTCCTCGGAAATGGAAACGGTTATGAAGGTCATCTGTGGGGTGGCAGTGTAGAAGCAATCTGTGACGAAATGGAACGGATTTGGAACTCACTGGAAGAGAAACCGGAATGGTTGACTTTGGAACAGATAAAAGAATACAGAAAAGAAATGATGAAAGTGAGGATGGAATAATATGTTGCCAAAAATCAGTTACGATAGAAAGTTTCTTGCAAAGTTAAAAAGTAATTATTTCAATGCAAAAGCATTATATGAAACAGTAAAAGAAAATGCGGAAGAAATCGAAAGAAAAATCCTTTCGGAAAATGAGTTCTATGAAACAGAAGATATAGCAGAAATGATGGAGAAAAGAGGTGGTGATGGAAAGCCAAAACGAATTTTTGAGCCAAGCATGACTTATATGATGGATTTAGATAATGAGTTGCCACGGTTTATTGATTTATGTTATCCAGAATATGTTAAAGCAGGAATTGCAGATCCACGAGGAAAGGGATATTGTCCTGACGCACAGTCAAGGGAATTATTGCTTGAAGCAACAAAGCAACTTGTAGATTATGGAATTGAAATTATTCCAGATGGTCTTGGTGAAAAAGAAACGTTACTGAAGGCAGTTCGGAATATCAAATGGAGAGATAAAGTACTTGATTTGGTTTTAAAACTGGAAAGCGATGGAATTGAAAATTATTTAACAAGAGAAAGGGTGAGTGATTAGTATGAAAACTTTAAAAGAAATGCTGATCGAAGCAGGTTATCCAAAAGAAGAAATGGATCATCATTATTCTGATTTATATGTATATGTAACACCACTTACAACGAAGGTAATTGAAGAATGGTGTAAGGCACATGATTACAGCATGGCTTGGCATTGTCCTATATTTAAAGACCAGATAACAGGCAGAATGATGTATGATTGTGCATTTCAGTGGTACGAGAAGTAGTAAATGAAATATTAGTTTCATGGGCAGAGAATAATAAGGCAGACGCGAACATATGTGTCTGCCTTATTTATTGGGAAGGAGAATGTAAAATGAAAATTAAAGGAAATGAAGTCTTATGGTTGTCAAACAAAGGGAATGTGGCGGTAGCATATTCGCAATTTGATCTTGGTGAAAAATACAAGGTTTACCGTAAGGTAAGATACGATGAAAATTCTATGTGGGAATATAGCATTGGATTCGGAACGCAAGGTGAAGCTACAAGATATGCAGAACGTATTTTAGATGTGGAGGTAGAAAGATGATATATAACGAACCAAACTGGAAAGTGGCTTAAGTATTCAGACGAAGAATTAAAAAATATGTAAAGGAGATAAAGACAATGAGACACAATCAGATTTGTTATTATGTAGAAAGAGGATTTGAAGGGAAGTTATATGTTTCGTATGGAATGTACGAACATGAAAGCATGTATGGCAACCATACAGTATCACGGTTAAGACCGCCGGAAATTAGATTGATAAATGGAATTCCTTTTGAAGAATTTCAGTCAGAAACAGAATTTAAAAAACTTCCTAAAGAATGGACATATAGCACAGATTTATATACTGTCACAGAAAATATTGAGAAAAAGGCAAAAATAAATGCTGCAATGAAAGGTAGATATGTTACATGTCCATCGGATCTTCAGTGGCTATTTGATAATGGTTATCTTGTCAAAATGGAAAATGTAGAACCAATTATTGAACCAGAATTTGATCACGGTACATATAGATTGAGAAAGAAATATCCTGCATGGACGCAGTGCTATGGAAGTCATAATGACAGATATCCAGATGAAGTTTTTGAGACATATGAAGCTGCTGAAAAAAGAATGCATGAGATTATGGAAGAGAATTATAAACGATCAGTTGAATGTGCATTGTTAGATTTCTATGAGGATTTAGAATGGGTACTGGAAAAATATGAAGCTGAACACGGCGGAAGAGAAATTGCAAAAATTAAACAGAACATTTTAGCAAGACCGCATTTAGAAGATATAATGTTTAGATATTATAAAGGAGATATTCTCATTGTATCAAGAGAAGCACATAGAAAAAATACACACATTGAATGGGAAAAGATAGCATAAGAAAGGTGAAGAAAAATGAGTATTGATGAATATAAAATGGAATTAGAAGAGGCGAAACTTTATATTTCTCAATTAGAAAATGAAAATACTAGAATCAAAATTTCAAACAAATCGCTTCGCAATAACAATCGAGCGTTATTAGAAGGAAATAAGAAATTATCAAGACATGTTGAGAGATTGAGAAAAGAAAGAAATGAATTAAGATATCTCGTAGAAAAATATAATACAGTGGAGGTAAAATAATATGATGAAATTTACAATGGACTCAAAAGAACTGAAAATTATGATGGACAAGGTAATGACAGCTGTGAATAAAAAAGTGTCTGCGCCGAGCCTTAAAAGATTATATTTCTCGATTGACGATAAGGGAATTTTAAAAATTCTTAGTACAGATATTGAGCATTATGTTGAAGTAAGAACAGAAAATACGTACCATACAGAACCTGGTATGTTTGGAATCGACATTGAAGATATTAAAATTATTTCAAAAATGTCAGGAGAAATTACCATAGAAGATATCACATCAGATAAAGAAGAAAAAATCAATATCAAGTGTGGCAAGAAAAATGTTTTTATTCCACGATTTGAAAATACAGATGTTTCTCTTCCGGTATTAGATAACGGAGAAAACATTCTGGATGTAAAAGAAAACTGGTTATTTGAAACAATTTCTAATTTGTCAGTATTTGTGTCAAATAGAGAAGAAGTTAATCGGATGATGAGCGTGTTCAATTTTAATATAAAAGAGAAACGTGTAGAAGCATTATGGAACTGTATGATCGGAATGCGACAGTTAGAAGACGATATGATTCTTAAAGAAACAGAAAATCCGTTTGAAACAGTAAAACTGCATTGCAGATGTGTTCCAGTGTTTAAGAAATTATTGGACAAAAAATCAGAAAGGAAAGTCATTATTTCTCAGAACGATAAGTATGTAAAAGTAGAAAGTGAAAACTTTACATATATTACAAAAAATTGATGGTGAATACTTCAAAGTAAATCAGATGTTGTCGGATGAATGGGATTATAAATTTACTGCAAATGCAAAAGAGCTATTAGAGGCAATGAAGTACGACGCAGACCTTTTGAAAGAATCGAAATTGCCAGTTACATTTCATGCAGAAAATGGAAATTTATACTCGTATGCAAGCACAACGAGATATGAAGCTTTCGATGAAATCGAAGTCAAAGAGAAACCAGAAAAAGATTTTTATATTGGTTTTAATCCGAGTTTTCTTGTTGATATAATGAGCATTGTAGATTCTGAATATCCAGTTTTCTATGGCACAAAAGAGGTTTGCCCGTGGATTATTAAGGGAGATACATATAGCTTCTTGATTCTGCCAGTTAATATTAAAGATGTAAAGGTTAAAGCTGAAAAGAGAATTGCAAAATATATTGAGATGAGTAAGACAGCATAATGGAGGTAGAACGGAATGGTAGAAATTAGAATTGATAATACTGGCGATGGAACATGGTGGTTATACAATGATAATAATGTGTGGAAAGATTATTGTGGGTGTGACAATTTTGATGAACAGGTGGTTCTTACTGGGAATAGACATTGTAAGGAATATAAAGATGCTGAATGGTATCAAAAGACAAAAGAAGTAATAGAGGATATTGATTGCTATGAATTATATCCTGAATATACATCCGAAGAAGTAAATGCAAAATTAAAGGAGCTTTACGATAAATGCAGATGTACAGAAGATATCATGATTGATGTATTACGGTTGCTTTATCCAGAAGATGCTTTTAAAGACGGAACGATTAGAGGTTATTGTCAAGGTGATTGGCAAGATTACATTGTCAAGGGAGATGTGGATACGGATTTACTTGAAGCAATGTATTTTGGAAAGATTTCTGATATTACCGTAACAACTGATGAGGAAAAATTTGGAGATATAATCACTCATGATGAATTGTGGAGAGCAGAAAGAGAAGAGGGATTAAAAGAATTTTTCAAAAACAGATATGAGCTTGACAAGGATGAAGAAATTCACATCTTACAGGCAGACGGATATAAACAGATACTTGATTGGAAAGAAGTTATATAAAACCAGTTGAAAGAACGATTTGCTCGGAAGATTGGAAGAGGTGGTATAAATGAAAAAAGCTATTATATATATGGAAGTGGCTTGTGGTTGTTGTGGAGGTATTATAAACAGAGACTATCATAACAGTAAAAGTGTTAAATGGTTAAAAAATGCTACAAGTGATTGGAGATGGACAAAAGAATATGGAAATACTTGTCCAGATTGTTTGAAAAAGATGAATTGACGATTTTCAAGAACAAAAGATGGAGAAATGTATAAATAGAAAGGAATAAAAATATGGAAGAAAAGGATATGAGAATTTGTCCAGTGTGTGGTAAGGAAGTAGAAAGAAATGATATGAATTTCACAAGAGACTGTCATGGAATTACTTTTAGATTAGTGTGTAATGATTGTTGGGAGAAACTAATGGAAAAAGGATATGATGGTGAATATTATAGCGAAGCAGACGAATGTATTGATGAAGACTATTAGAAGGTGAAAAATATGATTAGTACATTGGAAAGAGATAACAGCATTGAAGGAATTTTATTTAGAAAAATGAAAGAACTTCCAGATTGGTATGGTCTTACAGGTGTAGGATTTATATGGCATGGAGAATGGAACGATCCCGAGATTGAATATAAAGGAAAGCGAATCAATGCAACAATTGTTGAAGACACAATGTGGGAACGTTGGATTCGTGATGATGATGGAAGATTAATTGACGGAAGAGAAAGCGATGATGACGGATTTAAAAAGTTTATGTTAGACAACAAGGATGAAGTTTATGAGTTGATAAGGATTGCGAACGCATACTCGTGACTTTAATCGTGAGTAAGTGAGCGCAAAGCAACAAAAATCAAACAGAGAATTTTATATCAGAAAGGTGGTGATATTGTGGAAAAAGCATTTAAGTATCGAATATATCCGAATAAAAAACAGCAAGAATTAATCCAGAAAACATTCGGATGCACGAGATTTGTATATAACTACTATCTTAATAAGAGAAAAGAATTATATGAAAATGATAAAACAATATTTACATATAATATGTGTTCCAAAGATTTGACAAAACTCAAGAAAGAATTGGAATGGTTAAAAGAGCCAGACAAAGATTCTCTACAGAAAACGCTAAAAGATTTAGATATGGCTTACCAAAAGTTTTTCAAAGAACATACTGGCTATCCTAAATTTAAATCTAAGAAGAACAGATATCAATCTTACAGAACAAGTTATACAAAAACTACTGCTGGCGGAAATATTATGTTTATCAATAAACACATCAAACTTCCAAAATTAGGATTGGTTAAAACAAAAGATAAGCAAATCCCGCAGGGAAGAATATTAAATGCCACAATATCACAAGAACCTAATGGACATTACTACTGCTCGCTATGCTGTACTGACGTAGAATTTGAGCAGTTGTCAGAAACTAATCAGAATATCGGTATAGATTTAGGTTTAGTAGATTTCGCAATTATGTCTGATGGCACTAAAATTGAGAATCCTAGATTTTATGAAAAGTCAGAAAAGAGACTTGCCAAATTACAGTGTGAGCTATCAAGAAAAACAATTGGTAGTAATCGTTGGAATAAAGCACGAATCAAAGTTACAAATCTACAGAAACACGTAGCTAATCAAAGAAAAGATTTTTTACAGAAATTAACAACTGACATTATAAAAAAATATGATGTGATTTGTATTGAAGATTTAGATGTTAAATCTATAAAAGAGACAAATTCTACTATTCGTAACAAACGAGTTGGTGATGTATCTTGGTCTGAATTTCGTAGATTATTGACATATAAATCTCAATGGTATGGAAGAACATTATCTGTTATAGACAGATATTATCCTTCTTCTCAAATATGTCATTGTTGTGGTAATAGAGATGGTAAAAAATCTGAAGATATCAGGTGTTGGATATGTCCTAATTGCAATTCAGAATTAGATAGAGATATTAACGCTGCTATCAATATTCTGAACGAAGGGCTTAGACAATTAAATTTTAAGTAATATATATAAGAACCGTAGGAACTACGGGGATAGCTCGGTGATACTTAACTCAATAGAGTTATTGACCGAGAACCCTGCGACTTTAGTCGTGGGAGGTTCAGTGAGTTAGCAATGGAAAGTGAGGAACAAATCAGAAATTGATAGTGGTCTTGGATTATGTCCGAATTTAAAAAGAGAATAACAAAGGGACAAGAGAAATCTTGTTCCTTATTTTTTATGAAAAGGAGAACTTATGATGTTACGGTATGGAGAAAAATTAGATTTAGACAAAAATCTTTGGGACGCAATCGTCACATATATGAATGATGATATTCGAGAAGATGTGCATTTTGATCTTGCGCCATGCAGTGAAGAAGAATTCCTCGATGAATACGTGAAGAGAGATCCGGAATTTGAAAAATTGCTGCATGAAGAATTTGGAATCGAAATGGAGGAGTAAGATGAGAGCATACAAGCTTTTAAGAAAATTATCAGACGGAAATCTGTATCCACTCTTTATACATAAAACGTATTCCACACCAATCAATGAATGGATGCAGGCTGAGTGTTATCCTACAAAGGGATTTGCGGTTAGATGCGGCTGGCACACATAAAAATAATAAAACACTGAACGAATTAGAAGTAAATTAAAATCAAGTGAGGTAAAAAATGGTCAAAACTAAACAAAATTTAGTAGGTATGAAATTTGGACGACTTACTGTAGTTTCTCAGTCCGAAGATTTTATTGATTGTGGAAGGAAGATAGCTGGATGGAACGTGTTTTGTGAATGCAATTCAGATAAAATTTTTCCAGTAAGACAAAAAGATTTGAAGAGTGGTCACACAAAGAGTTGTGGTTGTGTTATTTTGGAGCATTGTAGAAAAAATTTACAAAAAATAAACGATACTGGAATCAAACGTAAATTTAATAATTATGATTTAACTGGTTCGTTTGGTATAGGCTATACCACAAAAGGAGAAGAATTTTACTTTGATTTGGAAGATTATGATTTGATAAAAAATTATAATTGGCATATAGACAAGAGCGGATACGTGGTCGCAAATAGCGGGGATAATCATCCAATTAGAATGCATAGATTGATTTTAGGATTAACAGATAGAGATATAATTGTAGATCATATATATCATGTAAAACATGATAACAGAAAGTCTCAGATTCGTATCTGTACAAATACAGAGAATTGCCGTAATGCATCACTAAGTAAGAATAATTCATCAGGAGTCACAGGGGTTCATTTTGATAATGAAAAACAAAAATGGGCAGCAACAATTAAGGTAAACCGTAAAACAATATTCTTGGGTAGATTTAATACAATTGAAGAAGCTACTATTTGCAGAAAAAAGGCACAAGATAAGTATTTTGGAGATTTTTCTTTTAAGACTAATTTAAATGAGACTAATAATCCTGGCACAGAAAATGAAGATAATCAGAGAACTTACAGTGGAAGAAGTCGGTAACATTTTGCTAGATAAGGCGGAATAATTATTTCAAATAATACAATGGACGTATAATGTAAAAAATGCGTGTTTCATAGTGAAAGGAGAAAGCAATGAAGACTAATGTATATACGATGGAACGAAAAATTAAAAAGCTTACAAACAAGAAAACATTTTGGGATGATGTAAGAGAAATTGTTGGATTTTATGATGATACTGTTTTTATTGAAGACTGGGACATTAAGCGATTACAAAGAGTAGCTGATGCAAGATACGAAGAATTGGTATAGTGAAATTAGCATTTCTTTAGAAAGGCAGATAATATGTATAGATTAGATTATTATGATAAAGATGACAATCATAAAGAAATCCATGGATTCAAAACGCCAAAAGAAACTGAATGCTATATGAAAAGTCATCCAGAAGAAATTTTTGGTAAATATCCATTAATTTTATTTGATAGTGAAAATAATGTGTAAAGGAAAGAAAACGATGAGCGAATATATTATTGAAAATCTTACAAAAAGAGAAATTGATATTATGGAATCAAGTGACATTGAATGGTGTCCAGATGATATGTCAGGAGATAATACGGATATTGTAGTATTCAATGAAAAAGATTGTTATAAAGCATTACATTTAATAGGACGAAAATGAAACTAAGATTTTAAAAGGAGGAAAAAAGAATGAATGTTTTGAGAGTAGAATTAGTAAGAGAAGTTGGTAAATTAAAAACATATAAAATTACATACAACGAGGACATTGAGTTTGAAACAACACTTGTAGGAAAAACATTCAATTATGGCGAAGGAATAGATGGTGTCATTCCTGAAGCTGTACTTGATTTTGTTGAGAAATGGATTCTTGAAGAAATTTGAAAAAGAGAGACGGTGAAAATTGTGGTAATAAAAATCTATAGAAATAAGAAAAATAAAAATAAATATATTGAAGTTCATAATGACGGATATTATCACAATGCCGTCAAACAGTATATGTACTGGACAGAAGTCAATGTTAAAAATCTATTAGGAGATAGAAAACTACATAGATGGAGAAAAGGAAATTTAAAAGAATTACTTGAAGATTATGAGGAGGTTTAAATTATGTATATGCATATTCACACTACTGAAGAAAATTATGAATACAGAATGAAAAACATTATAAAGGCACTCGTCAAAGATTATGGACTTAATGAATTAAATCCGGAAGAATTACAATATAAGATATGGACAGACTATGCAAAGGAATTTGCTCATGCCGTTTTACAAGATATGGTTGATTTTTCCGGTGACGAATTGTTTGAGATTGGAGAGTAAAATATGGATTTTTGCGGATAGAAATAGTAATTCCAAAAGAGAGAATAACATAACGAGATAGATAAAAGCAGAGAACGCCATCTCTGCTTTTTCTATAAATACATACAAGGAGGTGTGTAGCTATGCCGTACATGAAATACGGAAACTGGTATATCCCAGGATGTAGCATTGCTTTTCCAACAGAACGAGAAGCCTGGGAATATATTGAAGGCTAACAACAATGGGGCAATGGAAATTCCATGTAAGTCCCCAATTCCTTGAATAGTTATTATAACAGAAAGTGAGAGCGATGTAAATGAATAAAACAGAATGTGAAAATTGTAAAAGAGTTATGGAAGAAGGAATTCGAAATGCAAATCAGGCGATTAAAGAATTTACAGAAGCAAATGAAACCGATAGCAGAGTGCATTTTGAAATTTTACGGATGAAAGCTGAAAATCACAGAGGATATGCAGAAGGTATTCTTCAGGCACTTGTATGTATTGGCTTTAAGCATGAACGGATGAAAGAATTAGGAAATTTATTATAGAGAGGATGGTTTATTTATATGATATTACATCTATTTTGGCTTGATAAGAATTGGAAGAAACGTGGTGATTGTGCCAATAATTATAATCTCATTGTTGATATGGAAAATAAAACATATAAGGTATATACGAATGCTTTTTATGGATATTATCATCAAGAAGATATTGAGGTTAAAAAGAAATCAGATATTGAAGATTACATAGAGTATTTAAAGAGAAATGGAGTGATAAATTATGACAGTAAAAGAATTAAATAGAGATCAGTTACACGAACTGAAACAGGCGTATTATTCAGAACTTGTAAATGAAGGCACTTTTGCAGAAGTGATGGGAGTTAATATCAATGAGCCATCATATGAAATGATTGCAAGTATTGATGAATATGTAAGTGATGAATTTATTTATAACCACTATGATGGATATAGTTTTACAGAAGATGATTTCTTCTGTAGTGTGGAAAGGAGTGCTTAAAATGTTGGATATTACAAATTTATATGCTTACAGGATTGAAGAATTGGCTGTTGGAATTGTAAAGGCAGAGTCATATGAAGGTGCAAGAGAAAAGGTAAAAGCAGCTTATTTGAAACACAACGATTGCTTTGATTCTGAAAGAGATTTTATTGAGTTAAAGGAAATTGCAGAGAATGATTCATGGTTTAGTGATAACCCAGATGTAATTGAGGTTGATGATTTGATTTAGAAGGGGGCAATGATTATGTTAGCAAGCGAAGCGTTGTCAATTACAAATAGAAACATGTATAAAACAGATGCAATCGAGTATGGTATTAAAAATTTAGAAGAAAAAATTAAGCGAAGTGCAGAAAAAGGATATAGAAAATGTATTGTTGACTTTTGTAGTTTTCCATACGGATATAACGATTTCGTAAAAAAATATGGTGAAGAAAATAAAGAACATCATAAATTGTACGAGATTGAAGCGGAGTTAAAAGAATATTTTATAAAAAATGGATTTACATTTAAGAGAGTCACAGATGATATTTGTGGCGGAGTTTTACAAGCTCCATATTGGATCATTTGTTGGTAGTTTGAGTTGGTAAATGAAACAAGATTTTCATTTGGATTTTAGAATTGGAGGAAAATATTATGGTACAAACAATTAAAATTTCAAACGCGGAAATGAAGTTAATTAACGATTTACTTAATCTTACAGGCGATGAAATTTATCAGAAATATGGGTATAAACGAGATGAGACGATTACACACGCCGCAAAATTCCCAAACGGAATTGAAGTGGATATTAAATTAGTAATTTGTGAAGAAGAAGCTCCATATACAGAAGGGGTATTATTCCATAATGGGTTTGAGTTGACATGCACAGAGCCAGGTTGCACATATGACGGTGAATGGAATTTTGAATGTAATGGAATTGAGTACACTGTTTTTGTAGAAGTAGAAAACTGATGAAACGATGATTTATAGGGTGGAAAAATATGAATTTTATAAAAATTATTTGTAATTCATTTGAAGAAAGAGATTACATTCATGAACAAGGTTGTATTGTGAATGAGAAAAATTGTGACAAAGGTAAACATTATGAATGTTGGAAGTGTCCATTTGCAACTTGTAACATTTCATTCGAAGTCAAAGAGAACAAAAAGAAATGATGATTTGTTAGATAGAAGTGTAAACGTGAATTATATAGATGAAACGTAGATTTCAGAATAGAAGGAGTGATTTTATATGAGAAATAGTTACGAAAGATTGAAGAGTATACAGACATCCTTGACTGAATTATCAAATAGCCTTGAGGAACAGTATTGTAAGATGTATCAGGAATGTAGGGATGAAATTATTAATGATAGAAGAGAATATGAGACAAAGAAAAATGAAATGTATTCGCTTTATGAGAAAATTTTAGATAGTGATTCAATGAGAATGACATGGATTAAGAATAAATTGCCGTGGTATATTATAAAATTTTGTAAAATTACAAGTACAGAAACATCTTTAAGAGACACAAGTATTTTTATTGGTGTAAACTTCGGTAAATCGTGCATACCACATTGTTATATTGAAATTACACCGAAAGATATTGGGTGGAGATAACAGTGAAACGGAAAGTCTCAGGAGGAATAATATGCAGGAAAAGTTGGTAGAACATACATATGGAACTCATATTTACATGAAAATGAGATTAGACAATAAAATAATTGAAGAAATAGATGTGTACTTACGGAAAGATGGAGAACATTATATTACAAGTGCAGATCACGGAATGGAATTGTGCAGCGGAGAAAGTCTTAAACAGAAACAAAAGTTGCGACAGGAAATTATAGATGCTTTTAATGAATTGTATTAGATAGGATGGAGGAAACAATATGAAAATAAGAGATTTATTAGAAGTATTAAATACTGACAGCGTTGTTCTTGCAAGAGAAAATGATATTCTTGTTGATTGTGAAACACCATATATAAATCAGGCACTTAGAGAATATATGGATGAAGAAATCAAGAGAATAACACCATTAGATAATGCAATAGAGATTATATTGAAATGACACTTTTAGAAAGGAGAGTAGATAAGAATGGTAGCAATTAATGCAATTACAAGAGAAAGTATGGATATTATTATAGAAGAGATTATGAACGTAATGGATTCTGATTATTTAAGTGAAGAATCAAAACCTGCTGAGATAGAAAGAGTATTGACTAATAATGGATTAGCAATGGTGGTTGAAGAAAATGATAATGAATTCTAAAGATGATGAATTACCAAGCGCATATGAAGAAGTAAAAGTTCTTTTAGATGATGGAAATATTACCAAAGATATGATCGTAAGAGGGGAATATGGACATTTGGAATGGAGAGATCATGCCGATAGATTTGTTAAAGCATGGAGAGAATAAAATAAGAATGAAACGGAAATTTCATTAAAAAAAGAGAGAATAAATATTTAACGGAACGATTTTCTTTATTGATTGTTGACATGAATTGGAGGTTGACTACTATGAATGAACTTGATAAATTATTAGTAGAAGTCGATAAAATTGAAGACGATGATAAGTGGTTAGAAGCAGAGCATGATACAGTCCAACAATATTGTGAAGATAAAAATTATGAAATGACAGAAGACGAAATGGAAACCATTCGATCGAGAGGATTGGAAGAGTCTTTTGAAAGTTGGATAGAATTTAAAGAAATGATGGAGGAATGATTATGAAGAAGTATAGTGTGACATTTACAACATATGAAGAATATGAAGTAGAGGCAGAAAATGAAACTGAAGCACTTAGAATAGCGGAAGAAAAATTGGAATCTGATAGATGTATTCCAATAGCAGATACTCATTATGATGAAAGTGATGTTGAAGAAATTGAGGAGTAAAATATGGAAGGATATATCTTAGATGAATGCAGAAAACATATTCTAAAATTTCATAATATGTCTGATACAGAGATTTATAATTGGATGTGTGATAATTATAAAGGATGTAGAGATTATGAAATGATACGGAGATGCAGTTTCGTAATATTTAAGGAAAGCAGGTGACGAAAAAGTTATCTGCTTTTTTAGTACAACAAGACAGAGAATAATAAGATAGGGTTTGATAAACTAATCAATTAAAAGATTGGAGGAATTGAAATGTTTACAGAAGAATATTTTTCAAAATGGTTTGATATTATTTCAGAACATGATGCAAGAACATTATGGAATGATAGAGATAGAAGTTTTCTCGTATTGAACATAGAAGATGGCACAGATAGATATGCAGATTGCTTTGAAAATTTTGAAGAAATAAAGAGAAGTTTTCCTGATGCTTTATTTGGATTGGACAAAGTAAAATAGCAATGGAAACTTCTCATAAAAAAAGGAGTATGAATATGTTTTATGACGATGATTTGATAATTGGTAGAGTTCCTAAAAAGGTAAAAGAAAGAACAAAAGAAAATATGGAAGTATATAACATGACGTTATATGACGCATTTCAAGAAGCCACTAGGGAATTTGTAAAGACCGGAACAGAATTATGGAAAGCATGGTACTATGATGATTTTAGAAAATTTATTCCTAGTGTATATAATTCTGAATATTTGGATTTTTCGAAATATCCATTAAAATATGCGAGAATAACACAATGAAAAGCACATTTCTTGGAGGTAGTTAAATGACAGAAAAAGAAATTGAAATTGTAATGAATGCATTAGTTGGCATATCAATAGTTACAACAGCGGAATTTGCAAATAAAGTAGAAAAAATATTGAGAGAATATAAGGAGTGTGATGATAATGAGTAGATTCATACAACATTTAAAAGATAAAGGATATAAAGTGGTTGGAAGAACTGCAACATTGCGTGGAATAGAATTTGAAATATGTGAAGGTTATATAGAAACCGCATTAGGCAAACAGAAATCGTATTGGTTAGAATTGTGATTATAACACATTTTAAGGAGGAAAATTGAATGAAAATTGGAGATAAAGTAATTGTTAAAAATAATTTGAGAGAAGAACTACGAAAATTAACATTTGATGAGACGACTTGTGAGGCTATCGAAGAACGTTTTGTTGGAACCATATGTGAAGTATTTAATTTATGGAAGAGTGAAGATGGACAAGAATATGCAACAGTCGATTTATGTTGTGAAATTCCTGTTCAGTGTCTTGAGGTGATCTAATGAGTAGAAGAGAAATTTATGTATGTGATTGCTGTGGAAAAGAAATTCCGGTTGTTAAGAGGATAGATATTCTTGGAGTAGAAAGAGAATATTTACAAAGTGGACATTTAGAAGCGTTACATTCTGTTGGAAAGAATTTATCAATGCTCGGAGTTGATTTTTGTAAGGATTGCGCTCATAAAATTGATATAGAGATTATGGAATGGAAAATGAGTATGCTTAATAAATAAGTATATTTCTTGGAGGTAGAAATTATGAAATTTTACGGTAAAATTGGATTCTTTAGATTCGGAAAGAGATTAGAAGATGAAGATTACGATGTATTTTTCTGTGATATTAACGACGAAGAAACAGCTATTACAGATTTGGAAAATGCAGATCATTTCAACAACACAGATACATGCATTATGTGGGCAGCTTTATTGGCTATGGAAGGGAAATTACATGATGGAATGCACATTGTAATTCAGAGTCCAGAACCGGAAGTCGTAAAAGAATATACTACATATGATTCTTTGTTGGAAGATTTATGGAAAACACTTACAAATGTACCAATGAATCCTGATACAGAAGATATGGAAGAAGATTGGTTTATCTTTCCCAAGGGAACTAGCAGAGAAGAAATTTGGTATTGGTTTGACGAACAGCATTCAAAAGGAATTGGATGGATAATGGAAAATATTGAAGATTGATCTGAGGTTGATGATATGAATAAATTACAAGCTATGAGAGGTAGAATTGTAGAGATTGCAGAAGAGAACGGATGGGAAGTTGATATTAAATCAAATGACGGAGATAATTTTTCTTATGAATTTTCACAAGGCAGTCCGGCAGGTCAAGATTTTAGCTTTGAATCGGAAATGGAAGATAATAATGTATATACATTATTAAACGACATTAGAGATTATTATGATTGTTACGATTGCAGCTATGAAGCATATTTGTGGCTAGATAAAACAGGACATGGAACTAATGGTGCACCATATGATATGAAAGATGTTTATGAAGATATGGAAGCGTGTGAAAAAATGATTTTTGAATTATGGAAGTCATTAAGTGAAGAAGATTGGGAGAAATATTATGAATATTAAATATTACGAATTAAATTGCGGAGTAAAAGCAACAGAAGAAGAAATTAAAAATGGAGTAGAAAATGGATGTGAAATCAATAGAGGTCTTATTGATACGGAGTATAGTATAGCAATCAAAGCAGATCATTATCCAACTTTTGAAGAGGCAGAAGAGTTTATAAAAGATGATCTGAAAAGATTTGGATATGATGGTGTTTATGGAATTACACCATTATCAGAAGAGGAATTACATTCGTTTTTTGATACTGGAAATATTGATAAATGGAAAGTATTAAGTAAATGAAAACCGCATTTCAAGGAGGTTCTATTTTATCCAATGCGTCGTAAAAACCCCTTGCTTCAGCTGTGGGGAGTGTCAACCGATTGAGTATGATGAGAATGATGAACCTACTAATTTATAAAATATTGCAAGAATAAAATCATTGACAAATGGATATACTTTGTATATACTATTATTAAGGTATATCCGTTGTATATACTTGACAAGGAGGTTGAGGGAATGGCAATCGCAAACAGAAAGGAAAGCATATTCATTTCACAAACAGCCATAAAAAAATGGGGGAATAGCCAAGGTATTCGCTTATCAAAAGAAATTATTAGTAGTGCGGGATTAAAAGAAAACGATAGTGTAGAAATTAGCGTAAACAATGGCGTTATTACCATCAAAAAGGTAAAACCCAAATATTTAACTTTGAAAGAAAGGCTTGAAGCATTTTACAACAAACCGATTGATGATATTTATGTAGAAAGCAGTCAAGAGGTTGATGTAGGTACTCATGTAGGGAACGAAGTTTGGTAAATTATACTCAAGGTGATATTATTACAATGGATTTCAATCCGCAGCAAGGACATGAACAGTCAGGAAGAAGACCAGCGCTTGTAATAAGCAATGATATTTTAAATTATCATAGTTCCATGGCAATGGTGTGTCCAATCACAAATACAAATAAACATCATCCGTTTCATATCGAGCTGGATGACAGAACGCAGACAACGGGCGTGATATTATGCGACCAGGCAAAAATGCTTGATATTGGAGCACGTAATGGAAAATTCAAAGAAAAATGCCCAGAAGACATATGGAAAGAAGCCAGAGATTTAGTAACAAGCTTTATGTGAAAGTGTAAATGAATATGCGAAACGAAGGAATCATACAGAATAGTGTATGGTTCCTTTTTTGTTGGAGAATAATAAAAAATGAAACAGAGATTTCAGAAGGGAGAATCAAAATATGAAAACAAATGAAAGAAAATATCTGGAGATCAGCACAGCACATTTAAAACAGAAAACACTTGAAGGACTCAATGCCATGGAACCACCATATACTTATGAATATGAAGAAGGTATTTTTATGAGCGTACCAGCTCAAAAAGAAACTAATATCAGTGATATGCCAAAAGATTTACGGATCTTACTTCAGTATGCATGGATAAATGGAATTGACCTGATCCGGATGGATAGAGACGCAGATATTATTGATGATATTCCGGCATATGACTGGGAAAAAGAAGCGAATGACGAAAAGTTAGCAAAAAGAATTTGCTCATGTTTGTCAGATGTATATGATGATGAAGAATATAGAAATAAAACAATTAAAGGTCTTATATTGGCGTTCGAATATGATGATATGGAAAAATTGAAATTGGTATTGAACTTACTATGTGGACGGATTGAAGATATGGAGAACGTATATATAAAATAAAGACAATACATAAAAACGGAGGTCTAAATGTATGTATACATATTAATTTTGTTATGATGAAAATGGAACTGATTATATTGACCCAAGAAACGGAGATGAAAAATTATGGCAAATTTAACACACTTATTCAAGGTAAAACAAAAAGTTAAGTATCATGATCCAGACACAGGTAAATGGCATAATGGAGAAATAAAAGAAACACACCCAGATCATGTGATTGTAGATATTCCGGATATTTCAGATCATTGCTGGTTAGAGGAAGATTTGAATTTGGAATATCTTTATCCAGAATATAATTTTGATGTGTAGAAACAGATGACTATATGTTGTCTGCTTTTTGATTACAGAAAAGGAGAATAGATTATGAGACAGTCAGATTATACAAAACATAGAGCGTTATCACGACATGAAAGTTATGTAAAACAAAAAGCAAAGTGGAGAGATAAAGCAATTGAATGGCAAGCAGATATGTACAATCAGAATTATTCGATCGAAGAATTATCTAATTGGAACGATTTCTTTGAAAAGAAAGGACGGATGTATGGGTTGCTTGTAGAGTTTAGAGAAAATGGAATTTGCTAAATATAAATTATATTCTTGTCAAAGAACGTGAAAGGATGAAGATAAAATGACATTTGAAGAAGCAAAACAGAGAAATGATTACAAATACATGCTGAATGGAATTGAAGATTGTATTGAAAAGATAAGAAATAATTGGATGGAGGATATGTATGAAGATGGAGAGCCACAGAGAGGTATTGCTGTACTTCGAATTGGATATGTTGATGTTGAAGTGAATTTATTCACAGAGGAACAGATTACTCGTTACGATGATCAAATCGGAAATAAGACACCAGTTATTGATTATTTCGTTTGTATAAAATACGGAGAGAACGATGATGAATGGGAATCGGATAATTATTTAGACTATCAATTAAAAGTAAACTGGAATGCAGACGATTGGGTAGCACAGCTTGAAAGAGATATGTTTGAAGCACTTGATGAGTATGTAAATAAGAAAGGTTATAGTTATGATCATGCAAATGTGACCAGATGAATGTCGAATTTGATTGGAGGTGTAAGTATGGTTGATTGGTTTGGACGATGGACAGAAGAAAAAGATTACTCACAATATCCGAAAGAGAAATGGTGTGATTATGATCGAATGGCAGCATGGATCAGAGAACAGGGATATGAACCTAGAACCGAAATGGAAAATTTAATCGATACGATTTTCTTATACTACGAATCTACAGAGGAAGTTAAAGAAAATGGATATTACGCAATAGAAGATAAAAAAGCATTAGAGAAGCATATAGTAAGCATTCCTGATATGGCAGAATATATACGCGATTCAGGCGGATTAAAAGAATTTGATTTTTGAGCAAATGGAGGAAATGAGATATGAGAAAAGATAAAAAGTATGCAATGATTATTTTTATGGAAGACGAACGTTATAATGGAAAAGAATACGATTGTGATTTTTATGCGTCTGCACCTTGGGTTGGTAACTTCTTAGATATTGTATATGGAAATAATGTCGATGAATTACGGGGCGATGGTAGATACGAAGGGTTTTACTATGTACTGTACGCAACAGAAAATGGAAAACGAATCAGTTACGGATGTATTGATTTTGATTCTATTGATACCGAAATTTGGTTATACAAAGAAGAAAAGATTAAGAGGATGAATACAATATGGTCAAAAGACGACATTGTAGCTTCATTGGAAGAGTGTGGAATTGAGTCAAGCAATACAAATATTGATAAGATTACAACATCAGAATTCGTTCAGAATTTTCACGACAGGATTACAGAACTTGGAAATGAGATGATTGCGTGGCAGGTCAGTAATGTTTTTGAAGAGAAGGGAGAATAATTATGGTAAACAAATATGATAACATACAGGATACAACAGATAAAATCTATGAATTTTGCAAAGACTACATTTTTGAGCATGGTTATGCTCCGTCTTATGACGAGATTGGAAAAGGTGTTGGAATTAAAAGCAAAGGCACTATCCATTGTAATATGTATAAATTATTGAAAGAAGGTAGAATTGCAACAGATTTAAAAGAACTTGCGTCCAGAGGGTTCCGTATTTCTGGTTATATTATCATGCCGATAGGTGTAGATAAAAGATGAGTAAAACAAGAGAAACACCATGCTTATACTATATTTGCGCAGGACAATGTAGTAAGGGGAGAGAAGCAGATCACAATCATTATTGTCAATATTGTGATAAATACAGGCCACGAGCAAAAGTACGACACATCAATCAAAAGAAAGAAAAATTGAATAAAATCAGGAAAGAGGAACGTTATTAACCGGTACAGAAATGTGCCGGTTTTTTTGTTATAAAGAAAGGAGAATATATGAAAAGAAAAACGTTCAAAGAATATTGTCAAACAGATGTGCGTAAGTTCGAGAATTTAGAAAAGAAATGGAACCTAACACAAACAAGTATAAGAAAGAAGTTGATAAGATATGTGGAACTATATGGATATGATTTGTCGGAATCAGATATGGAGTTTATCAGGGAATGGGTGATTGAAAGTGCTTATAATGTTTTGAAATTAAATCATCAATTCGATGAAGAATTTAAAAGCCAAAACAAAAATATGGAAATTTCAGAAGAGGAATTAGAGCTGATATTTCCGTCATACATTTCTGAATAGTGAATTTTAGGAGGAAGATATTATGTCACTTGAATATGCCGTTGGATACTATGGAACCTTTGTCGCAATTGGAGTCATTATTATTATAATTATTGCTGCAATTGCCGATTTATAATTGGAGAAATAAAATGAATGAAAGAGTCCAGACAGGCTTAGAGGAAGAAAAACTTAAATATAAACGAAAAATCGAAAACATTATGAAAGGGAAGTCTAAGAATCTACAAGACTTCCTTTTATATATGCATGATTTATCAGAAAAGACAAAATATGTTTACATGTGTGATGTATTAAAATTTCTAAAGTTCACAGGAAAAGAAAAAGAAGAAGATCTTGAACTGAGAGATTTTGTATCCTATATGGCAAAAATACAAGATAAAGACAATGGATTAGAAACAGTTTCTTCTTATCAAATTGCAGTTTATTCTGCACTAAAACTTTTTTCAAAATGTATGTTTGCATATAAAATTTTTTCGAAAAATTATATGGAAGAAATTGCGAAGCCAAAAAAGAGAGAGCAACAGAGAACAATAGAAAGAAGAGAAAAGAGTTATTTGACTCCAGAAGAAACACAAACGTATCTTTATAATGTAGACCATAAGCTAACAGGGAAAACAAGGAAACCATCAGCTATTTGGTCACAAAGAGATATTGCAGTTATAAAACTTTTTCTTTCTACAGGCGTGCGTTGTGCAGCGTTATCCAATATGGATATAGAAAACTTAAATATGGATAAAGGAACTCTGATTGTAACAGATAAGGGGAAAAAAGTTCATACATTCATTTTAATTCCGAAAGTTTTGGATGAATTGCAGAAATGGTTAGCATACAGAGATCAACTTGTAACAGTATGCGATACACCGGCTCTATTTCTTGGGAAAACCGGAAAGAGATTGTCAACAAGTGCAATTTCAGATATTACAAAAAAATATGCTTGTAATATAAAAGGAAAAACAATTAGTCCACATAAACTAAGGGCAACATATGGTACTACATTGTACAACGCAACGGGTGATATTGTGCTTGTACAGAAAAATTTACATCATGCATCAATTAATACAACGCTGTTGTATGTAAGAGGAATGGAAGAAAAAGCACAAAAAGAATCTGTAGAAATCATGAAAAATATTATCTAAACATCAACGAGGCGGTATACTTTCTGTTTACCGCCTTATCAAGAAAGGAAATTATTATGGTACAAATTTTAGAATTATTCGGTGGAATTGGAAGTCCACGGTGCGCATTACGGAATATCGGTATTCCTGTTAAATCAATTGATTATGTTGAAATTGACGAAGCAGCAGTCAGATCATATAATGCAATGTTCGCAAAAGATCTTTCGTATAAAACGCAAACAGTGGTCGGATACAATCTTCGTCCAGATATTCTGATACATGGAAGTCCATGTTTTACAGGAGATACATTAGTATTGACTAAAAATGGTTTTAGAGAAATAAAAGATGTTTCCGTTAATGAAGAAGTTGTTTCTCATGATGGTTTATTTCACAAAGTAATTAATGTATTCAACAATGGCGAAAAAAATATTATAAAACTAAAAGCATCTAATTGTCATGAAATAAAAACTACTAGCAATCATAAATTTTATGTAAGAGAAAAGACATATATTCACCCATTTATTGATGGGAAGAAGACGATGAAAAGAAAATTTTCGGAACCAAAATGGGTCGAAGCTAAAGATCTAAATAAAAATTATTTGGTCGGAACCCCAATAAATCAAAATTCAATTGTCCCCAAATGGGATGGTGTTGAGTGTACAAGGGGAAGATCTAAATATATTAAAAATAATCTGAACATGAAAGACGAAGGATTATGGTATTTGATAGGAAGATTTTTAGGTGACGGATGGACAAGAACGAGGAAAGACAGAAACAATAATGTTTCTAGCATGATTATATGTACATCAAAAATAAATGGCGAAGATAAACTATTTGAAGAAAAAATACCAGAATGGGCACATTACGTAAAAGTCGAAGACAATACGACATATAAATATCAATTTACAAATAAAGAATTAGCTACTTTTTGCAATCTATTTGGAAAAGGTGCTGAAGGTAAATATTTACCTGGATTTGTATTTGATATGCCAATTAATCTCGTGAGGAAATTAATAGAGGGTTATGTTGATAGTGATGGATCATGTAAAAAATATACATATTCTATAACTTCAGTTAATAGGAAACTATTATATGGAATTGGGCAGTTGATTGTGAAAGCATATAATATACCGTTTCAAATAAGTAAATTTAAACGTCAAGAATTTGGATGTATAGAAGGAAGAAAGATTCATCAAAAAGACACATATACAATACGATGGACTTTAAAGTGCAATAGAAGAATGTCAATTATTGAAGATGGATATTTATGGTCTCCAATAACAAAAATTGAACATACAGAAAACAAAGAAACTGTTTATGATATAGAAGTGGAAGAGGCTCATTCTTATACGGCAAATGGATGTATAGTGCATAATTGCCAGGACATGTCTGTTGCTGGACATCAAGGAACAGCCACCGGAAATGGAAGGACAAATCATGGAGCTGGCGCAGAAGAAGGGTCTGGAACAAGATCGAGTCTTATGTGGGAAACAATTAATATTATTAAACAGATGGGAGAATGGAAACCAAAATATGTGATTTGGGAAAATGTTAAAAATGTCAGAAGTAAATATATGGTACATAATCACGACAGATATATGGAAGAATTAAGTAAACTTGGATATACAAGTACATATGAACTATTAGACGCAAGAGAGTTTGGTATTCCACAAGCAAGAGAACGCTATTTCACTGTAAGTTGTTTAAAAGGAAAGGAATTTGATTTTTCTGATCTGATTAGAACGCCAATGAGAAACATTCATGAGTTTTTGGAACAGAAAGTCGATCCAGTCTATGAGGTAACACAACCGAGCATTCTGGAATGTATTGGCGCATCCGGAATTAGAAGAGCAACTGTAATTGACCAATATGCTTATACAATCACGACTCGCCAGGATCGGACACCTGCACAGGTAATTGACTTACATAATGGAAAATATAGATATCTTACGGAACGGGAATGTTGGCGACTTATGGGATATACGGATCAGGATTATGAAGCAGCCGCATCTGTACAACAGAAACGAGGAAGATATAGAATGGCATTATATAAACAGGCTGGCAATAGTATTTGTGTTCCGATATTTGAAAGTATGTTCAGGAAAATTCTGTTAGGTGAAACTGCATAAGAATATCTGTACAGTTGTCTGATAATTATGGTATAATACTGATAAGTATATTCAAATGGAAAGAGAGGCATTATAATATGCAGAGAAAATGGTGGTGCGATGCAATGAGAACGTGCAACCAGGAATATGCACTTTGTGATGAGGTAGAAGATCTGAAAGACATTAAGAAAGAAAAAGTAATTGCTTTAAAAGGCTGTGATCAGCCGTTACAGATAAATAAATTAACTTGGCTTACTGGGGTAGATGCAGCAAAACAAAGAGGAGAACGTATTTGGCAGAATGATGCTGGATTCTGGTCGGCCACCCCGTTCGGGAAATTTGTAGACTAAAAGAAATAATAGTTTCATTGGGAAAGGAAATGAAAGATATGGATGAAACAACAGTTAAAATGACAATTGAAATTACAGTTAATGACGAAGTAACTATGGATAAACTTGGAAAACCTTCTAATAAGGTAACAATGGGAGAATATAGAGATATACTCTATGAAGCACTTGAAGAAGCACCGTTTTCTGTTAATATTAGCTTCAATTAAATAACGTTATGAAACCAAGTTTTCATGTGGATGGAAAGGATTAGTTGATATGGAACAAACTTTTTATATTAGAATGAAAATTTGCGATTATTATACAGTTTATATAAATGATGATGGATATGAACGAAAAGAAATGGTTCAAGAAAATGAAATTGACGGATTTATACATTGTCTAAAAGTTTTAGGATACGAGGAAATCTAAGTTTCAAGGCAAGAAGGGAGATTATAAGATGAGTACAGCAACATGTATTAAGGACTATGATGGTGTTGGATTCTTAAAAGAAAATAAAGACGGATGTGAAGAAGTTCATATCAAAAAAGGTGACGTAATTGAATGGGATAATCAAGGATATCTTTGGTTTGATAACGTATGTTTCGGACATATGGATGCTTATCCTGGGCGATATTTTAAATTTTAAGGATAATGAAATTTAACTTTCAAATGGTGATAATATGGAAAAATTGAAATTGTACAAAGTGACAAAGGCAAGTTCAGATGGTACATTTAATATTGGTGATATAATTTGGCTTTCTAATAATGAAGATTTAAATAGTTGCAAAGGCTGCGGATGGCTTCCGAAAAGTGAGTGGGACAATCCTGGAAGTAATGATTTTGAAGTTGAAGAATGTACCGATTATTATTTAGACGTGACCGATCGGAGTGAAAAAGTAAGGAGAAAAGTTTAGATGATATATCTGATTGCATACAATGAAAAAGATGGAAACGATTTTATGGGTCAGCCTTATATTCTAGGAGATTTTAATAATCTTGATGAATGTAAAGAGAATGCGCAGCAGCTTATCGGAGATGGGTATTGCTATGTTACGGTATTCGAATGTGAAGAGAATGCGCCAGAAGAAATCTCGTGGGATTATGTAAAAAATAACTAAGTTGATAGTTAATACAAGATGAGGCAGGTCATAAAAATATGGCTGAATTTCTGTATGGATTTGCAGAAAAATTAAGGATAAATAAATGATTTACTCGGAAGATTGGAAGAGGTGACATTAATGGAATTTAAAAAAGGTGATAAAGTGTTTCACAAAAATTTAAAATTGTTTGGAATATTTGTAGATTATGCATGGGAAAATCCAAACGAGGAAGCAGATGTTGATTTTGAAATGGAAGATGGTTATATTGAACAGCGACATGTTTCAATAAATCAGTTGCAGAAGTGTTCAAGTAACGAAGAGATTAGAAAGAGAATTGGAGGTATAACAGTGGACGAATTAAGAATTAAAATCGAGCAGCTTATTGAGGATTTAGAAAATGAAACAAAAAATCGCAATATGAATGACTTAGAAGAAGGCAGATATAAGGCTTTATGCGAAGTATTGGATTTAATTGACGAGCAGAAGAAATGACGATTTCAAGAGAAAATGGGAGATGATCGTATGAGTTTTAAGTCAGGTAATATTGTTAGAAAAATTGATACTTATTGGCATGGTAGTTTAAATGAATCACGAAATGATATAGGAAAGTTGTATGTAATAGAGTATTCATATGGAGAAAAATATGGTGACGGAACTTGTTACGGTGGATACTCAATTATGGATATGGAAACGGGTGGTAGTTCTTCTTGGTGGAATGAAGATTGTTTAAAATTTGTTGAAGAAGGAAGTGTTGAACTGATAAATCAGTTAAAAATAAAATGTAATCGAGTAAAAGAACAACAAAAAGATTTAAGTTGGATCAAAGAAAATTTTAGTCAAAGCTTATCTGCAAATTCTATTCTGACATTGTTCAATAAAGTAGGATATAAATGCGCCTTTGAAAGAAATGGTGAATACTATGCTTTAATGACTGACTGGTTAGAACTGTATCCTATATTTAACGCTATATTTAGGGCGGATAAAAATCAGATGATGGAATTTGTTGACAAAACATTTAAAGAAGATTTTAAAGAAAAATATAAGAATAGTTTTTCCTCGTTTTATGAAGAAGTTGCTGCAATGTGACATAATGAAAAATTGCTTTCATTGTAAAGGATGCGAATAATATGATATATGAAGAAATACAAAAAATCAAACATTTACGAGAAGTGACTTCTGTTATGGTTGAGGAATCATCAAATGGAATTGAATGTACTAAAAATAGATTTGGAAACAGAACTATGGATGGCTGCAAAAATGTAACTTTTGAAAAGATTGAGTTATCAAAAATTAACAATGATATTCCTCATATAAGAAGAGAATATTATGGAAAAAATCTATGGGTAATGTTATGAGATTAAGTTGTTTTTAATATAGAATGGAGATGATTATATGAAAAGAATTAAAATGAAAAATAATACAACAAAATTTGTGTGGGATGGAGATAACTGCGTAGATAAGTACACAGAGTTTATAGAACAGTATTATTACGACTCAGAAGAAGAAAGAATGGAACATAAAAAAGAAATGGAATCAAATGGATGGAATGATTCTGGTCAGGTTAGGGAAATGGTAAGTGGTTCTTTAATGCCATGGGCGAAAAATCCTCCTGTACATGTCTGGTTCGGAAGTTATTATAAAACAATTAGAGAGTAGATGAAAGACTTCACTAAGGAGGTGCAGATTATGAGAGAATCAGAGGTGAAAAATATTATAGCTGTGGAGATTTTAGATAAAATGAATGACCAAGGAGGAGCTTCTGTATTAAGAGAAATTTTATTTAATCCAGAAAATAAAATTGATTGGGAAAATATTGGAAGTAACGCTATTCAAAAGCATATGCCAGAATTAAAAATGTTTGGCTAATCTTTGCAATTATAGAGAGATGATGAAAGATTGTTTTCAGAAGGCAGGTGAAATGTTGTGACTGAAGCAGATATTAACAAATATGTTGTCGAAGAAATGGGATATGCAGAAGAGCAAGAAGATAAAATTGCCATTAGGCTTGATTTATCAAATGGAGAATCTGTAGAAATCTGGTTTGACGAATATAATGATTGTTATACCTGGAGCAATGCCTCCTATGGATACGAAGATACTTATGCAGTAGTACAAGATATTTGCGAATGGATGGAAGATAATTTATTAGAAGTAATAAATATAGAAACCGTATAATAATTAATATAGACAACAAAAGGAAGAAACAAAATATGGATAATATAATTTATATGTTTGACATTCCGTTATTTACATATGATGGATATGCAGATGTGATGGAAGATGGAACTCAGTATCAAGCACTTGAATGGAAACTGATTGACATGGAAAAATATAACGGAAAATATGTTGTGGTTGGTTTTGATGGATCGTTGAGAATTTATGAAGCTGAAGGCGAAAAATTGTTTGAAGGTTCATTACTTGATTCAAAAGATTTTGTTTGGCATCTGAAAAATAAAATTAAATAAAAGGAAGTAAAAGCATGAACTTAGAAAATATTAGTAAATACATGTGTTTGATTCTCAGACATAAACCAGAAGCAATTGGCATCACTTTGGATGAACATGGGTGGGCTAATGTCGTCGAACTGATTGACGGGATTAGGAAAGACAATCCTGGATTCGATCTGGATCATCTGTACGAGATCGTGGAAACAGATTCGAAGGGAAGATACTCTTTCAATGAAGATAAAACACTGATTAGATGCAACCAAGGACATTCGATTCCTGTAGATGTAGAGTTAGAAGAGAAACAACCACCAGAATTTTTATATCATGGAACTGGCGAAAAATACGTAGTGTCAATCGATCAGATTGGGTTAATTCCAAAAAGCCGGTTATATGTTCATCTTTCAAGTGACGTTGATACTGCAGAAAAAGTCGGACAAAGACACGGAAAAGAAGTTGTGTATCAGGTGGCATCTGGCCAGATGCATAGAGATGGATATAAATTTTATTTGTCTGTGAATAATGTTTGGTTAACCAAAGAAGTGCCAACAAAATATTTAGAAAGGTAAAGTGATCGATATGAAAAATGTAAAAGTAATTACAATGAGCTTTGGAGAATTTAAAGACTATGTTGGAATGGTTTCAAACGGAGGGATAAGATGAACAATAAGGCTATTTGTAGAAAAACCGATGAACATTTTACGGAAGGTAAAGAATATGAATGTACAGCAGCTTATTCAAGATATGAAAGTGCTGTTGTAGATATTCTTGACAACAACAAAGAACTCATTACATGTGAAATAAACGATAAAGATTTTCAATTTGTTTTCAATTAATGAATCAGACATTTCAAAAGGAGAGAACAATGGAAAACTATATGAATGCTCCTATTCAGTTAGAGTGGACAGATAAAGATGTATTAGAAGATTTCGAGAAATATCATGATAAGAAAGCAGTTTCCAGAAGATTTTGCATTCCCGTGTCTCAAGTAACAGAAATATTAAAACGAAACGGTGTGAAAGAAAAATGATTCCAAAATATTTGGACTATACAGCAACACCTGCAGATTTGAGAAATATGTCAGAAGAGAATGTAATGGAATTAATGATTTTCACGGATCGAGATCGAAAAAATAATGAGGACGCAGAAAAATTATATTGGTGGTGCATACAAGAAATCAATTTTCGAATGGATTTGAGTGGATCTGAATATAAGCAATAAGAAAGCGATGGCTGGTTTAGTCATCGCTTTTTTTATGATATGCTGCAGCTCTATAACGGAAATTCGCATCCTGGATTTCTTGCGAGATATGTTCCATTCGATCGATATATTCTGTAACGTGTGATGGAATTTTTGTGTCCCATTCGTTTTTGTCGGAAGTAAGTAGATCGTTCGGGGTGCATTCTAATGCTTCACAAATTTTTTCAAGAGTTTCAAAGCGAATGCTTGCCATATTACCAGAACAAATTTTTGACACTGATGGTAAAGAGAGATCAGTAGCTTCTGCGAATGCAGCTTGGTTTTTATATTTACTCAATATTAAATGTTGAATATCTAATTTAATCATATTGCACCTCCGTGTCAATGATTATAACATAATTAAATAAGAAAATCTATAAAGACATGTTTATATAAATAAAGATAAATTGTGATATAATAGCAAAAATAATAAAGATATATTTATATTAAGTATTGACATATTAAAGATATGTTGATATAATGAGTTCAACGTAAGAAAAACAAGAGAGAAAGGAGGAACCGGGTATGGATGTACATTGTGGCGAAATTAAACGTGGTGAAATCTATTGGGTAGATTTCGGGAAAACGAAAGGATCTGAACAAGGCGGAAAACGCCCAGCACTTGTTGTCCAAAATAACATTGGGAATAAACATTCTCCAACAACCATAGTCGTGGCAATCACATCAAAAAGGAAGCCCAATCTTCCTACTCATGTCATTTTGGAAAAAGATGCGTTGAATGGATTAAGTTCCGATTCGTTAGTAACATGTGAACAAATTAAAACAATAGATAAAGCTAGATTGTTGGATAAGATCGGAGAGATTAGTCCCAAAAAGCAAAAAGAAGTGAACAGAGCAATGCAGATTAGTTTACAGACATTATTAATGGAGGGATGACAAGATGATAGAAGCATATGAATACTCTGATTACAACCAAGCGATGCAGAAAATGAAAGAACTTGAAAAAAAGAACAAGAAGTACAAAATTCTTATTTATACAATTGATTATGATCAAAATGAAGAAAGTAAAAAAATAACTACACCTGCAGAAGGGTGTAAATTAATTAAAAAAGCAAAAACTATTTTCCTTAACAGAGATGAAATAATCGAACATATGCAATTATATTCTACGATACAAGATATCGAACACATCAATCGAGAAGGTATTATGCATGACATTATTTTACCACATTTAAAGGAATGAAATGGAAATATTTACCGCTGGAATATACATGTCAAGAGGTATAAAATGGAAATATAAGGAAAGATAAAATTATAGTAGCGCAAACAAATGTTCGAAAACATATTGACAAGAACATTAGTTCGATGTATTATGATTTTGTTGAACAAAATAAAAGAAGGGAATCATACCTGCGTTGGAGCGCATACGGTATGAATCCCTTCCTGTACATAACAAGCAAAACAAGCGATATTCATATGAATCTGAACTGTTGGAGCAGTCCAGATGAATAATAGCACAATGTCCTGCTTAAGTTTCATTATACATATTAATTTGCAATTCTGCAAGTCTATCTTGAGCAGTTCGCTATTATTTCACAATTTTACACAAACAGAATAGGAGAATAACCAATACGTAAAGGTACTTATTCATTTGATGAACGATAAGAACCTGTATTAAGTTTACCTATTTTTAAAATTAAATAAAGAAGGAGTGATCAGAAAATGTACTACATTATCACAAATGGAAAATATTGGGTGATTGAAAATCCAATACGTCCTGGCGAGTACATGGAATCCACAAAATCATCCAATGCAAAACAGTTTACATTCAAACAGGCTAAAAATCTGTTGAATGCACGTAGCAAAAAACTAGGTTGGATTCGGAATGGATATTCCATGGTTGGAGAGGATGGAAACAAGCCAACAGTTTCTCCTAAAGCAAAAGGGAATGGAGGTGTATTTTTAAATGAAAATGACATTGTAGTTGATCTGAACTTACTCGATCAGATTGAAGATGAGTGTACAAAGTTTTTAAGTTTGGCTGCATGGGATGAATCTGAATTGAGCAACATGTTGGAATCTCTTAGTACATATTTGTCTAAGCTTGATTCAGAAGAGAGTGATATTAAACATGCACTCGTTATTTATACATATAAACATGATGGAAAATTACCACAAGCACATAGAATTGCTAAAATCGGATATCTGTTCTTGCGGATTCTTATTGATCGAGCACATGTGAAAGCATGTATCTATAAACTTCAGGCAATGAAAAATGCATTGACGTACCATTACTCTCTTGGAAAACTGCAAACTGAATTAAATAAAACTGGCAATGGAGAATATGAAAACTATAAACCAAGAACTGCAAAATTTGACGAAGCGATGAAAATATTGGAAGGGTAGGGTGAGCAAAAATGAGATACAAATATTTGACAGAGACTCAAAGAGAAAAATTAGAATTTCTTACACCAGAAGAAGCAGATGAGATCCAGCAAACGTATTTAGACAACGACATGCGCGAGCTTAAAAAAATCTGCAAAACTTTGATTTACAAAAAGAAAAAGTCATCTCAAGATTTACCGACACTTCATGATGCAGAACTTGAAAGTTTAGCAGTAGAAGTTTTTCTGTCGAGTTTACTTAAATACAATTCGGATGTCAAATGCACTTTTAAAACGTATTTATATGGAAATATTTGGAGAAAATATTGGACATATACAAGAGATATCGAACGTAAAAAACGCTGTGTTTTTGTTCCAGATATTGACGAAGAGACTGGAAAGCAGAAATTCGATAAAGATGGTAATCCTAAAGAGAAACCTGTATTTGATATTTCCATTTATTCTCAAATTGACGAAGATGGAATGCAGCTCTGGGAGACATTTGTATCTGGGAAAACCGTGGAAGATGTCGTCTTTCAAAATGATCAAGAAATGTCTTCATTAATGAGAGAATATACAAGTAAATTATCACGAGTACAGAGTGTAATTTTACATATGCTTGCAGATGGATTTAATGAAGAAGAAATTCTTCAAAATTTACATATTTCTAAGTCACTCTATAACGATAGCTTAAAAGCTATCCGGAACAACTCAAATACAAGAATACTTAGGAGGGATTATTAATGTTAGATGAATACAGAATCGAACAGATGGGCGTAGGAGCTTATGTTGATAGTATTGATGAGGAAGTTATTACTGTTGATCAGGCAGTCCAGAGAGCGTTTTGTTGGTCAAATGAAATGATCAATAATTTGATTTATAGTACTGTATCTCCAAAACGGATTTACATTCCCAACATTATTCTTGCAGAAGAAAAAAGAGAAGATGGGCTTACTACTACATACGTAGTGGATGGTGGTCAGAGAACAGAAGCGCTCAGACGTTTTGTGTTTGATGGGCATAAGATCTCTAAATCAATCCGGAATAGATATGTGACTTATCAAGGAAACAAACTGGATAAAAATGGAAAACCTATGAGAGATGAAAATGGAAAACTGATCAAAGAAATCAAAACATTTGATCTGGTTAATAAAACTTATAATGATTTCCCACCAGAACTGAAAAAGAGAATGAGATCATGTCAGTTGTCTGCTGCAATTTATCAGGAATGTACTCCAGAAGATACCTGCGATCTTGTCATGTTATATAACTCTACTATTCCAATGAATGTAAGCCAGAAGGCGTTTACTTACATTGGTACATTTGCGGATAAAATTAAACGGATTAAAGATAATAATCGTTTTCTTAAAGATTGTACGATGCTGAATGAGTTAGACAAGAAAAAAGGCATCTGGGAAAGAGTGATCATCGAATGCGTTATGGCGATGTTTCATTTAGAAGAATGGAAAAAGGCGCCAAGGGATATCTGCAAGTATCTTAATGAGAACGGAACAGAAGAAGAATTTGATACACTGAACAAATACCTTAATATGTTAATTCCTTACGCAGATAAACTCGATCATACAGAAGTAGCTGAATTATTTGTGTCAAAAGATTTTATGGCATGGATGACTCTTATGAAAAGAGCCTTAGATGAAGGAGTTTCACCAGAAAATTTTGGAAAATTCCTGATTGCATTTAATGACATGAAAGAAATCAAAGTCAATGATACTGATTGGATTGAAATAGAACAGGATAAACACACGAAGGACAAAAAAGTAATTCAGCAGAAGATTGATTATTTACATACTTTATTAGTGGATTTTTTACATATTAAAGAGAATAAACCAAATGAAGATGCAGAGAGCGAAAGTATCAAAGACTCATCAGAAAATTCAGAGGGTGAAGAATCTGCAATCATTGGTGTTGATGATCGTATTGATCAGAATGATATTGATTTTGTACATACTCATGTAAATGAGAAAGTAGATCCAGACGACATCGAATTTTACAACGAGTGTCTTCAGGATACAAAAGTGTCTGCAAATGTTTATCAGCAGTGTAAAACAGCGTTAATTGCATTGATGGTTTATGCAGCGCAGAATAATCAGGATCAGGAATTTGAACAGTGGATTGGAGAATATCAGAATGCAGATGATGAATATAGTTCCAATCAGGGTATTAATTTCAGATTCATGAAACGAGATTTCGAAAACTTTCTTGTTGGGAAAGGAAACGCAGCGTAAAGAAAGGAGAATAAAATAATGCAGATGAATATTGATGACATCAAAATTTCAGATCAGTTTCTTGCTTCTCATCCATCTCCAGAAAAGATGGAAAGATTTGAGAAATATTGGTTACTGACGAATCATCAAGACAAGCCAATTGTTCTGGATAAGAATGGTTATCTTGTAGATGGATATATCCGTTATCTTATCATGAAAAGAAATGGTGCTAAGACAGTTCAAACTGTGTATAAAGTCCAGCCTGTTGCACTGATTAATGGAGTACATATTCACGCTAATGGTACAACAAGCCAGGAATATACTTGGGAGATTCGTAGAAATAAGAACTGGAAATCTTTCCTTGAAAATATTAAAGTTGGCGATTTAGTAATGTGTGCAACCAAATATGGATATAGTCCAGTGAAAGTTACAAGGATTCAAACGGAGAATATTGAAGGGGGAGTAAAACATAAAAAAGTACTTTTGAACAAAAGAGTGAATATCAAAACAGAAATCAAATAAGAAAGAGGTGAGACGAATGAAAAGATTAGGAAAATATTCTGGAAAGGTTTACGAAGAACATGAGATCCAGAATATGGATGAATGTGGAACAGTAATTACAGACGAACAGGCTGCAGATAAAGACTTTATTAAAAAGCATCACATGTGTGATTTGGTACAGTGTGTATCATGTTTTGGGTGTCCAACATCGAAGAGTTTCTTCTGAATGAAAGACTGATTTCATAGGAAAATAAATACTATATATAGTGGTCGAGCGAAAATAAAACCACTATATATAGTATACATAGAAGACCATTGTGAGAAAGTTTGGCGATCAGATCACGATGATCTTCAAAAAGAGAAATTAATAGGTTGAAGGAATTTATCCTCAGTCTTAGGATATCATATCTAAACGGCTGATTCAAGCTGAATTTTCATAAACCTATTAGTCAGTGCCGACTCTAGTGGAATACTATAACCACAGTGCGAATGTGAAGTGTACATAGATTTATTGAATCATTCGCACTCGGCCTAATTGAGAAGTACGGTGTAAATCTAATTAAGTTTAGTGACCGTAACACTCATCGAAGGAATTGCATAAGGCAATACCCATTACATCGGGTCAATAGGATGTACAATTCACACAAATATGTAGTGAGGATCTTATTCAAATTTGCTGATGCATTACATATGTATAAGTGAATTGAGAGAAAATTGGATGTTCATTAAAAGCGTATAGAATAGATGCATTACATATGTATAAGTGAATTGAGAGTTAAATACCTTTATCCAGTTTTGAATATAAGCGGGATGCATTACATATGTATAAGTGAAGAACTTAGGTATGGAACAGGACAAATGAGCAAAAACAGTGTAAATATGCATTGTATGTACAAATGCGAGTTGTCATATCTCTAATAAGATATGTGAATTGAAATAATAATAAAAAATATTTTCGTTTCGGACGAATTAAATAAAAACTGAGGAATATAAAATGAAAAAAGAAGATGCCATAACCAAAACACAAAGAATCAAAATTAATTCATTAGAATATCCAACACAGGATTGGGACGAATTTAGTAAGATTTTTGAAATATTACAAAAGGAAACTATACTTGCGAGCAATAAAATTATTAGCGCTTGCAACGTATATAATGCGCTAGGAAAAGAAAATGGAGAAAAATGGTTATTTGATACATATAGAACAGACAAGATTAGAAGTGCATTATATCAGGAAGCAAAGAAAAATTGTAAATTTTATTATTCTGGATCTTTTAATATGATCAGTGATTATATCTATAAAAAATATTTTTCTGGTAAAAATAGCTGGCAAAAGAAAATCGAAGCTGGTGAAGGTAATCCACCAATGACATATACAGATACGATACCACTATTTGTACGAGGAGATCACACAAAAATCGAATGCCTAAACTATGAACGAGGATTTTACTCTTTCCAGTCATCATTTTTAAGCCCAATTGCTAAAAAAGAAGGTTTCGATTATGTAACATATGAATATGATGAGAATAATAAAAAGAAAAAAATAAAACATCATATTGATGTGAACGAAACAAGATTAAAATTCCGTTTTACTGTAAAGAAAAATGGTCGATTGGAAGAATTAATCAACAATTTCATAAAAGAAAATAGTGAATATAAATTTGGAGATTCGCAGCTACTTAGAAAGAAGAATAAGAAAACAAAACGATGGGATTATTGGTTTATGCTTGCATATTCATGTCCTAAAAAAGATCCTGGCAAGAAACTAGATGAAAACAGAGTAATGGGAGTAGATGTCGGAGTCATTGTACCAGCTTATGCTTCAATTAATGATATGACATATAAAAAAATTCCTATTGGAGACAATACAATACATAAACAGAAAATTCTTGATGAAAAGCTTCGCGCAGAAAAGCAATCTGCAATTACATATAATCTCCGTGATGGACATGGGAGAAAGACTAAACTGGATGGATTCGATGGCGCAGGACATAAAAGTAGGAATCGTCAGAAAACAAAGAATCAAGTATGGGCAAAGAAAATTGTCCAAGAAGCAATTAAATATGGATGTGGAAATATTTATATGGAAGACTTAAAAGGTTTGAAACAGCAAGAAAAGGAGAATAGATATTTGCAGAATTGGGATTACTTTGGACTGCAAACAGAGATTGAAAATCATGCACATGAATACGGAATTGTTACTGCAAAAGTAAATCGCTTTGGTACATCTCAAAAATGTCCTTGCTGTGGATTACGAGACAAAAAGAATCGACCAAAAGGCAAGATGGGACAAGCGTATTTCAAATGTATTCAATGTGGATATGAAGACAACGCAGATCACGTTGCAGCAATCAATATTTCAAGAAGTAATCCGATTAAAGATTCTATTCGACGTTAATACATAATTTGAGAAGTTAGAAAGAAAAGAGGTGAAAAATATGTTACTTACAATCCTAAGAATCATTATTATTGTTTTATGTGTATTAATTTTGAAACAAAAATCAATAAGCAAGTTTAGTAAAGCTGTATATACGTGTGTGCTTGTGCTGACAATAGTAGAACTTGTCTTACAGGTTTTGTCAATTTTGTAACCAAGTATAAAGTACAAAATTTAGAAGGGAACTTATATGAACAAATGTAATTTTTGCGCATATTCAATACCTACTGGTCAGATGGGTGCATGGATATGTGAATATAAAGAATTTGACGAAAGAGCATCATATTGCGAAAAAGTAATAAAAACAATGATGGAATACAACAAAATAAGAGCTAATAACAATATAAACAAAATGACAGAAGAAGTAAAGGAGTGATGAAACATGAGTTTCAAAGTAGGAGATATTGTAAGAGTTAAGGATTATAAAGACATTGATTGTCCTAATTTTGTGCCAAGTATGAAATGTTACTGTGGGCATAAATATATCATAACTGAAATGCCATTGTATTCTGATTGTAGTGCATATAGGTTAAATTGCGGTGCTGATTTTATATTTGAAGAAGAGTGTCTTGAAAAAGTTGTTGCAAGCTTTGTCCCAGGAAATAAAAATTATACATTTACATTCAACGCTAAAAAGGAGAACAAAGAAATGAGAAAACAGGAAGTAGGATTAACACAGAGGGAACGTATTGAAAACAAAATGGAAGAGTATATCTATAAGTCTGGTGTATGCTCTGTCAATATTATTGTACCAAATCGAGTAGTGGAAGTGACCTTTAATGATGATCTTTGGACGAAAGCAAAAGTAAAAACAGTATGCGACAAAAATGATACATTCTCTCTTGAAAGAGCATTATATATCGCATATGCAAAACGACAATATAATGACGTGTATACGTCAGAAGGTATTGAGAAGAAAGCTGATGAGTTTAAATATGCAAAATCTTATGTATCCAAAGTCAAGAATGCTCTGAAAGTATATGAATGTCAGCAGAAGCTCGCTGCATTAGACAAAGAAGAGGAAGAAATTAAACTTCGTCAGAAACAGAAACGTCATGAGAGAAATGAACGACGTCGTGCAAGAAGAGCAGAAGAAGCAACCAAAAAAGAAGAAGAGAGAAGAAATGAACAGATTGCAATTCAGAAAGAAGCATATCTTCAGGCAATGATGGAGTTTGAAGAAGAGAAAAAGAAACTCGAATCTAAAAAAGAAGAGGAAGAAAAACAGACCGAATCAACAAAAGAAATCGAAAAAAAGGTTGAAAAACTGATTTCTGATGCAGAGAATACTACAGAAGATACAAAGGAAAATAAAGAACCAGAAAAAGCAGATGTAGTTGGTGAAAATAATAAAGAAGAAAGTTTGGAGAATAATGTAAAAGAAGAAACAACCAATAAGATGAAGGAAACAGAGAGCAAAGTAGAGTAAAAGATAACAAAATAGAAGAAAAACATAAAGAAGGAGAAAAATATCATGTTAGATCAGTTCGTAATTTTTAAGGAGAAGCTTCAGAAACATTTCAATAAAATGTCCGCAAATGCAGATAAGTTATTCGAAGTGGACGTAGACAAGGAGCTGCTGTGGGATACATATCTCGATAGCTTTGCGCCAGGAACGAACAATATTTTTAGAGAGAGAAGAGAACATGACTGTACCTGCTGCCGCCAGTTCATTCGTACAATCGGCGCTGTGGTTGTAATCAAGGATAATAAAATGGAAAGTATTTGGGATGTAGATATGTCTGGAACAATCTATGATCCAGTAGTTAGAGCACTTTCAACGCTCATTCACGAATCGAAAGTTGTTGATGTATTTGTAAGCCATTTCAAGAAAATTGGTACAGATAAGAATTTTGAAATGATTAGTGGTAAATCACATCAGTGGGATCATTTCTATATGGAACTTCCTATGAAATTTGTTTTTGATTCTTATAGATCTGTTGGAGAAATTCAAGGTGAATATAGGGATATCCGGAATGTGTTCAAACGTTCTCTTGACGAGATTACTATTGACTCTGTAGAGACAGTTTTAGAGTTGATCAATTCTAATACACTGTATCGTGGAACAGAATGGAAAGTTCCACTTGTAGAATTCAAGAAGTATAAAACAGAATATGATAAACTTCCAGAAGAAGAAAAAGATTTGTATGTTTGGGAGAAAACTCTGAAAGCAGGAGCCGTTATCGGTAAAATTAGAAACCATTCTATTGGAACACTACTTGTAAATGTAAGCGAAGGAATGGGTCTCGATCTTGCAGTAAAGAAATACGAGCAGATTGTAGCACCCAGCAACTATAAAAGAAGTAAGCCAATTTATACTCAGAGAATGCTGGACGATGCAAAGAAAACGTTAGCAGAACTTGGATATATGGATTCTCTGAAACGTCGCTTTGCAAATCTGGATGATATCACAGTAAACAATATTCTGTTTTCTAACAAGGATGCAGCGAAGAGAATTTCTGGTGGAGATGATATTTTTTCCGAGATGTCAAAATCTGTAGCAGTCAATCCAAAGAAATTCTCAAGAGTAGAAGAAGTAACGGCGCAGGATTTCGTTGATAAAGTTCTTCCTACTACGAAAGAAGTTGAAGTGTTTGTAGAGAATAAACATGAGAAGAATTTTGTTTCCCTGATTGCCCCAGAAAATCCGGATTCCAAGACGATGTTCAAATGGAACAATGGTCTGAGCTGGGCATATACAGGAAACATTACCGATTCTGATATCAAACAGAATGTAAAGAATGCTGGTGGAAATGTAGATGGAGTGCTTAGATTCTCTATTATGTGGAACGAGGATCAGAATGACAACAGTGATCTTGATGCTCACTGTATTGAACCAAATGGTCATGAAATCTATTTTGGTAGTGATAGAAAACCATCTATGTCGAAACTTGGTGGTCAGCTTGATATTGATGTGATTGAGCCATATAGCAGTATGCCAGGGAAGCCAGCAGTGGAAAATATTACATGGCAGGACAAATCGAGAATGATTCCTGGCGCATACAGATTCTTTGTAAATCAGTATACCAACCGAGGAAGTAAAGGATTTAAAGCAGAAATTGAATTCGATGGCGAGATCTATTCGTTTGAATACAATAACCCAGTGCGTGGAGACGTAGACGTCGCAGAAGTAATTATGGATAAGAACGGAAACTTTACCATCAAAGAAAAACTTTTTGGTCACTCGGTTACTTCTAGTAGAGAAGTATGGGGAGTAAAGACAAATCAGTTTACACCTGTATCTGTAATCAGTTACAGCCCGAATTATTTTGATGAGCAGAATGGGATCGGGAATAAACATCTTTTCTTTTTCCTGAATGGATGCGTAAATCCAGAACAGCCGAATGGTTTCTTTGTGGAATATCTTAAGAATGAATTAGTTCCACATCGTAAAGTATTTGAAGCACTTGGCGCAAAGTGTAGTGTAACAGACGTCGATGATCAGCTCTCTGGTGTTGGTTTTAGTCTGACGCAGCGCAATGAGCTTATCGTTAAAGTAAAAGGTGCAACAGAAAGAATCATTAAAATTAAATTTTAATAAAGGAGAATATGAATTATGAGTAATATGTTTGAAAAAGCAGTAAAAGGTAAATATCGGTTCCCGTATAAGGGACAGATTGCAGTAGAAGATTTATATGATCTTCCGCTTGGATCGCTGGATACAGTGTTTAAGACGCTGAATGCAGAAGTAAAGAAGACGGATGAAGAAAGTCTGCTTCAGACTAAATCCGCGGAAGATGATATTCTTGCGACAAAGATTGAGATTGTAAAATATATCTTTAATGAAAAACTGGAAGAGAAAAAGAATCGGCAGGAAGCTGCAGAACGTAAAGAGAAGAAACAGAAAATTATGCAGATCATTGCTACTAAGCAGGACGAGGCACTTCGAAATGCGTCCGTTGAAGATCTGCAGAAAATGCTTGATGAATTAGACTAAAAAAATGGCTGGCTGGTATAAAACTGGTCAGCCAAACTTATAAGGTGATTATTATGACGCAAGAAGAACACGATCGAAAAATTCTTATTGAACGAGCAGCTGTAGAAGAACTTTTACTGAAAGAACATATTAGTGTTCCTGCAGCATACGAACGTGTCAGAGAATATGTAGATAGATTCGAAAAAGAATCGAAATTAGAAATTAGTAACGATTACTAAAATTTTGGAAAGTGAGGAAAAAATAATGGAAAACACGATGTCTGAATTAAAGGAATATCTTGATAGATTAGGAATTTCAACGGATGGCAAAACCGTAGAAGAAGTGATGTCAGAAATTGCAAGTGTCTGGAATAAACTTGCAGAAGATAAAGAGGAAATTTAATGTTTGGATTAGTCTTAAAAAGCGAATACAATCACATGAAAGATTTTGCTCAGTCAATTATTCATAATTTAAGAGATGACTTGGAATACGAGAGAAAGAAAACTCTATATTGGATGTGTAAATACGATGGCACAGTGGGAGACGATGTGTCATTTGAGGACTGGGTAAAGAGATTTGACGAAGTAAGAGAGGAGAATAAACAATGAGAACTTTAATTGTAGTAGATGTGCAGAATGATTTCGTAAAGGGTAGCCTTGGATCGGAAGAAGCACAGGCGATTATTCCGAATGTGAAAAAGAAAATTGAAGAGTATTATAATCGTGGAGATCAAATTATCTTTACAAGAGATACGCATTATGACGATTACTTAAATACTCTGGAGGGAAGAAAACTTCCAGTAAAACATTGTGTTTTTGGAACAAAAGGATGGAAGGTTGTGAGCGACCTTGAGGTTCCTAACTGCAGATATGTAAACAAAAGTACTTTTGGAACTTTGCAGTGGAGAAATATGACATGGATTGGAGATGGTGATATCGATCTGGTCGGTTTGTGTACGGATATATGTGTAATTTCAAATGCATTAGTCCTTAAAGCTATGTTTCCAAATACGGAAATTACAGTAGACGCAGGCTGTTGCGCGGGATCTACACCAGAAAAACATAAGGCGGCACTCGAAGCCATGAAAAGCTGCCAGATTAATGTGATTGGAGAATAAAGATATGATCATTTTAAATGGGAAAGAAGTAAAAGTAGAACACTTTCCAGATGGAACACAGAGAATCGTATTAGACGATTGTTTTTATCAGAAATATAACAACATTACATGGAAGTATGAGAAAGAAGAAGAACTTTCAGCGCTGATTTATATTACAAAACATTTAAAAAATTTTCCATATATTAAATCAATTGATCTTACAATGTTTTATCTTCCGAATGCCAGAATGGACAGAATCCATGATCAGGACGAGGTTTTTACATTAAAAGGGTTCGCTGATGTTATTAATTGGCTCGAATTTGATAGAGTAGAGGTACTTGATGTTCATAGTAATGTTGGAGCAGCGCTTTTGAATAGAGTATATGTCTTTAATCCAAGAGAATATATTGATGAAGTAATTGAGCAGATTAGTAAAGAAAATCTTATTCTTTATTTTCCGGATGCCGGTAGTTCGAAAAGATATTCTGGATTGTTTTCTGACATTCCGTATTGCTATGGTGAGAAAAATCGAGATTGGAATACAGGAAAAATTCTTGGACTCAAAATCAGAGATAACGGTATTGATCTTAAAGGTAAAAAAGTTTTGATGATTGATGACATCATTTCATATGGCGGTTCTTTATATTATAGTGCAAAAGCGTTGAAAGAACGTGGTATAGATAGAATTTATGCTTATGCATCACATACCGAAAATTCAGTTCTTGATAGAGAAAAAGGAACATTAATCAAATCACTTGAAGATGGAACAGTTGAAAGATTATTTACAACAGACAGTCTTTTCACAGGAAAACACGATAAAATCACAGTTATGGAGGTCTAAAATGAGAAACATTTCTTTTATGCTGATGGCAGATACATATAAAAATACAAATCCTGATGCTCTTCCAAAGGGTCTTACAAAATTAACTTCTTATATTACTCCTAGAAAATCAATGTTCAAAAATCTGAATGAAGTTGTATTCTTTGGATTACAGGGTTTTATTAAGGAATATATGATTGATTTAGCAAATGAAACTTTCTTCAAAAGACCCAAAAAAGAAGTTATTGCAGAATATAAAGAATATCTGGATAATCAGATCGGTTCTCAGAGTTATGATCTTGGACGTATCGAAAAATTATGGGATCTGCAGTATTTACCTGTAGAGATCAAAGCTCTTCCAGAAGGAGCTGTTGTAACAATGGGAGTCCCGTGTATCGAGATGAGTAACGCACATCCGGATTTCGCATGGACGGTACAATGGCTGGAATGCATTATGCAGTCTTTTATTTTTGGGACATGCAATTGGGCAACTGTAGGTCATAAATATAAAACACTTGCAAATGAATTTTACGAGAAAACTACAGATGGTGCTAATCCTGCAATGGCTATGGCGGATTTTGGATTCAGAGGACTCGGCATTGAGAACGGAGTTCATGCAAGTTCTTCATGGCTGCTATCTTTCAATAAAACTTCTACAATTCCTGCGACTCAGTATATTGATAAAATGTACGATGCTGATTGTGCTAAGAATCATATTGGTATTGGAGCAGTTAGCCTGGAACATGCAACCGTATGCAGTAATCTGGCTGTATGCGAGACAGAAGAAAATCTGTTAAGAAGATTGCTGACTGATACATATAAGAATACATCTTTCAGTTATGTCTCTGATACATTTGATTACTGGAACCTTATTGACGAAACACTTCCAAAACTGAGAAAAGAAATCGAAGAGCATAATGGCAAATTCCTTGTACGTCCTGATAGCGGCGATATCGTTGAGATTTCAGTAAAAACTGTTCAGAAATTATATCAGATTTTTGGTGGAACTGTAAACTCAAAAGGTTATAAGGAGTTAAATCCAAAGATTGGAATCATTTACGGAGATGGTTGTCAGTACAGTAAGATCAAAGAGATTTGGACACAGCTTGAAGGATTAGGATTTGCAGCAGATACGATTCTTTTTGGAGTAGGTGCGTTTTCTTTCTCTGCAATGTGTACGCCAGAAGATGGAATGGTTTGCTTAACAAGAGATACTTTTGGATTTGCAATGAAGAGCACCTATTGTGTAATTGATGGCAAAGAATATACCATTCAGAAGAATCCAAAAACAGATAAAAATAATCTGAAGAAATCTCATAAAGGACTTTGCTGTGTAGTAAAAGAAGAAAATAAATTCGTGTGTCATGATGGTTATGCAGAAGATACAATACCAGAAGAAAATGAACTGAAACTCGTCTTTAAAGATGGAGAATTAGTAAAAGAACAGACTTTTGAAGAGATTCGTGAAAGACTGAATGGAGAAAATCATGATTGAAATTATCGAAGGAAATTTATTTGATACGGATGCAAAATTTATTTGTCATCAGGTAAATTGTATGGGAAAGATGGGATCTGGCGTGGCTTTGCAGGTCAGACAGCGATTTCCACATGTATACGAAGAATATAAAAAGGTAGCATCATCGGATATGCTGGGGAAAGTACAAATTGTACCAGTCAAGCCAAAATATATTGGATACGACTGTGGATCGATTGCGATTCCAAGTAATGAACAGTGGATTTGTAATTTCTTTGCACAAGATAACTATGGATATGACGGAAAACAATATACTTCTCTGGAAGCATTAGAAAAGTGTTTTAGAACTATGTGTTGGAAAGCACATGAAAGGAACAATAATTTTAGTGCAACAATTGCTATGCCATATAAGATCGGCTGTGATCGTGGTGGAGCAGATTGGGACGAAGTATATTCAATGATGCAGAAGATTTTTAATGAACTTGATATTCATGTTGAACTGTGGAAATTAAATCAGTAAAGGAGAGGAGAATAGATATGTATACTTTTGATGCAAAAGAAACAAAAAATAAGATTGTCGAGTGGATTAAAATGTTCTTTGAGCAGAATGGGAAAGATTGTATTGCCACAGTAGGTCTTTCAGGGGGTAAAGATTCAAGCATTGTTGCGGCTCTCTGTGTGGAAGCTCTTGGAAAGAATAGAGTTTTAGGTGTGCTCATGCCAGACGGAGAACAGACAGATATTGAAGATGCCTATGAAGTTGCTAAACATTTAGGTATTGAATACTGTACTGTAGATATTCATCCAGCAATTCTTGCGCTAAAGCACGAAATCAGACCACAAATTGGTGATCATTGGTCAAAACAGACATCAATTAATCTGCCTCCTCGAATCAGAATGGCAACACTTTATGCAATTTCACAGAGTATGAATGGACGAGTTGCTAATACATGCAATCTTTCGGAAACACTCTTATCTTGGGAAACTCGCTGGGGCGATGCAGTAGGAGACTTTGCACCATTAAAGGATTTCACAGTACAGGAAGTAAAAGCTATTGGATATGAGACGATTCTACTGAAAAAGATGGTTGACAAAACGCCGTCAGACGGATTATGTGGATCTTCTGATGAAAGCGCTCTTGGATTTAAATATTCTGTATTCGATCGGTATGCAAGAACAGGTGAAATTGATGATGCTGCAGTAAAAGCTATTATCGATGCAAGGGTTGAAAAATACAGATTCAAGAGAAGACCAATTCCATATTTTGAAAGTGGTCTGAAATCATATTTAGACTGATTTGCATTCTAAAATAACCACAACAATTCACCATCATGAGCGTTCTACAATCAATTCTAACCTATTAAGAATATAAATTGTAGAACGCTTTTTATAAACGGATCATAGGAGAATAATCTTACATAGAATGATATAACTATTTACATAAAGAGAGGGTAAAATCAGTGACTATTAAAGATGTATTAGATGATATTGACTGCATGATCAAAACACTTTGCCTTGCAAAACGGGAACTAGACTATGCAGTAGTATATGAAAGTGAAAGAAACATTCTAGATGAAGAACAATGGGTTGATTTTATCGAAGATCATCAGCAGCCAAGCGGAACAATTATCAGAGAGGGATTAAAACAGGTAAGTCGTGTTTCTCGAAAGCTGGCAGATGAAGTTGTATATGGAAAAGAGGGTACCAATAAAATTTGTAAAGGAGATTGAAATGAATAAGATCATTGAGGAAGACTTTGAAAGTATTGACAGACGTATGACAAAAGCATTGACCTTTGAAAAAGATGATATTTATAAGATTTCAGACTTTATTGAATTGCTGCAGAAAGCAATGGAAAAATATGGAGACAAAGAAATCGCTATACATGATATGAATTCTGACATTATTTCTGGAATTCAATGGCCTTATGTGTATTTTAACAATAACGTAGATATTGACAATAATGGTACGATTTGTATTTTTACATAAAGAAAAGGAGTATAAAGATATGAAAACTCAAATTAGAATTGGTGTTTTTGAGACAAATTCGTCAAGTATGCATTCGCTTTGCGTGATGAAAAATGAAGGTAAATATACTCTACAAGAGATTACTCATGATATGTGGTTATGGGATGATTCAAAAACAGGAGAGAAAAATTGTATTTGGATGCCATATGAGGGAGATTTATATTTTGGAAGATCTCCATTTAGGGCATTGGCAAGTTTTTCTGATAAATGGCTATATGCTTGTGCTTCGTTGGTTGAAGAATATAATGATGATACATATAAAGAATTATTACGAATTGTTAAGAAATATGTGCCGACATTAAAGAAAATTGAACTTCCAAAAAAATGTAAATATATTCCGAATAAAGATAACGAAGAATATAATGCAGACAATTATTACCAGGAAGGAATGACGGAAGAAGAGTTAAACAAGTTTCTTTCTGACAAAGAAGAACAATATGGAATTGAAATTAATTATTGGACTGATTCAGAAAATGAATCCTGGAGATTCAATATTCCAGATACTGGTTCTGTGGATGAAGATATCCTTAGTGGATTTTTAAAAAAAGAGAATATCACATTAGAAGAGTTTATTTCTAACAAAAAATATGTAGTAATTCAGGATGGAGATGAAACATGCTATTTTTCTGGAATGAAAGAAGCAGGTTTAATCAATATGAATGCAATTGATCATGAATATCCAGAAGGGGAATGGTGGGAAAGATGAAAACACAAATTAGAAAAGGAACATTTGAAACAAATAGTAGCTCGGTTCACTCGCTCATTATGTGTAATAAAAGCGATTATGATAAATGGGAGCAAGGAAAAGTATTTCTATTTAGAGGAAGTGGCTATGCTTATCCAGATGACAACAAACCTCAAGTAAATCATTTTTATACAAAAGAAGAAGCAATCACCTTTGAAAAATCTAGCAAGTATCATCCAAATTTTACATACGACACAGAAGGAGATCTTTTTGATTTTCTTCATGAAAATGAATGGTATGATTATGATTATTTTTGGAATGAATGGTGCGAAGATTGGGAAACTTTTGAAGAATCGTTCACAACAGAGAATGGGGACACTGTTATCGCGTTCGGTTATGACGGTTATGATGGCTGATAAAATTTAGGAGGAATTGTGAGAATGGAATTATTAGGAGCATATAGAAATGGAAATTATCGTACTCTTATAATGGATGACGGAACAAAAATCAGAAGGACAAACGATGACGATTTTATTCCTGATTTTGCGGAAAATATTGATATCAAAATAACTAATAAATGTAACATGAATTGTCCTATGTGCCATGAAGGAAGTACGGAAAACGGCAGACATGGAGATATTATGAATGAAAAATTTATCGATACTCTACATCCATATCAAGAAGTCGCAATCGGCGGAGGTGATATTACCACGCATCCTGATTTAATTCCATTCCTACAAAAACTTAAAGAACGAAAAGTAATTGCGAATATTACTGTAAATCAGATTCATTTTGAACAAAAACAGGATCTGATCAAAAGATTAGTTGATGGAAAACTGATCTACGGTCTTGGTATATCTCTTGTAAATCCAACAGAAAAATTCATCTCCTTGGTAAAGCAGTATCCAAATGCAGTAATCCATGTTATTAATGGAATTTTAAAACCATCTGATATTGAAGCATTAGGGAATAATAATCTGAAGATGCTGATCTTGGGCTATAAGCAGCTTCGTAGAGGGACTGATTGGTATACAGAAGATCATGAAAATATTGTAGTAAGACAGATGTGGTTGAAAGAGAACATCTGCAACATTTACGACAAATTCAAAGTCGTGTCCTTTGACAATCTAGCCATCGAACAGCTTAATATTCGACGTTTCTTTACGGACAAAGAATGGGAAGAATTTTACATGGGCGATGATGGAAATTTTACTTACTATATTGACATGGTAGAAAGAAAATTTGCAAAAAGTTCAACAGCGCCAATGGATAAAAGATATGATCTGATAGATTCTACAGATGAGATGTTTAGGCGAATTGTGACAGAGAATAAATAAATGAAATCGAAATTTCAGAGGAGTGAGGGATATGCAAAAAGAATTTAAAAACTTATTTTGCGATTTTACAGATAGCGAATTAGAGAAATGTTATCGGAGTCGAATTAGAATTTTAAATAAAACTAATGAGGATTATGAGCCTTATAAAGATATGGTGAAAAAATGTCAAAAACTTATTGGATATGAATATAATCCCAAAATGGCAGATGCAATTTGCGAGGGACATATGTTTAATGAAATTGCTAAACGATTTTTTAAAATTGTAAACATGAGCGATGATTTATGTGAAGTATACGGGATTAAAAAGAGATAGGATCGTTCTTGCAAAGGAGTAATTTTTATGGATAAATTAAAAGATGAATGTTTAAGGTCATATTTAGCAGAAAAGAAGATTAATATAGATTACTTCATGAAAATGGCTGGTGTTATTGAATATAAAAAAGCAATTGATAAATTTATGGAAAAATTTGATCGCTTATATTCTGAAGAATTGTGTTTGCATTTAACTGAAAGAGAGAATAATTGGGGCAATAACTATTACAAAAAACATAAGTTCGATAAAAATTGCGAATGTAATAAATGTAAATACTTTTGCAGATGTATGAAAACGGTAGAAAATCCTGTAAGATCTTCAGACGGTAGCTGCAAACAAAAGTACATCTTTGATAGTAAGGAAAAGGGAAAATAAGCTTTGAATGTATATTTAGTAAGTATTAAGCGAAAAAGTTGGTGTCAGGATTACGCTATGGTTGTTGTAGCAGAAGACGGAAAACATGCAGAAAGAAAAGCAAGATGGAGTTCTGATGATTTTAAAAAAGCTGTAGGAATTGTAGTAGAAAAAATAAATTTAGACCAAGAAAAAACTGTATTGATAGCAAACACGGGAGCTTAAGAATGAGGTTGATGCATGAAAAATTTAGACGAAAATGATTTGAAAGCGCTATTCAAAGCGTTAGGACAGATCTTGCATAATCAAGACAAAATTAATAAACATTTTGGTATTAATAAGCATGATTATGATTGGGGTTATGAGGATACTGAAACAGAAGATTTAAGTCATGAGTGTTTCGTAATAGCACAGGAATACAAAGACATTATTGAAGAGTGGGATCAAGAGAGAAGAAAAGAATATGAGCGTTGCGGAGATGATCCAATGATTGATTTTTTGATGGAGGTTATACCAACATGACAAACCAAGAAATTTTAGATTATTTGAAGTCTACAGGATTATATGACAGTAGAATTGATTTATTGCATATAAAAGATATGCTTAACGACAATAAAACAATTCCTGTTGCAGAGTTGGTCGAAAGAACAGTTAAGATTGATAAAGAATTCAATGGAAGGCCTTGGAACATCTTACAAATTCTTACGAATATGAACATGATTGTTCCGTTGGAAGATCGAAAATAAGGTGATGAATTGTTGTTTTCATCGACAGAGAATAATATAAAAAGAACAAAATTTTAGGAGGAAAGAAATATGATGAACAACTTTTTAAATGGAATGTTTGGTAAGGTAGGAAACGGAATGTGCAGATTATCTATGAATGGTGATATCGCTGTTAAGACAAGCACTGGATACAAAACCTATAACGTAAAGACAGGAAAACTTACAAATTGTAACAACTTTGTATTCGACATCGGAGAAGAGTTTTTCTTTGTTATTCCAACTAACAAAGTTGAAAAAGGGGATATCATTCTTGTTAATGGTAAACCAAAGTGTGTCATCGAAGCGGATAAAAATAAAATTACAGTCGTTAATTATGAAGACTCTGCGGTAGATATGATTCTTCCAGAACGTCATGTATTTATGGGTAATACATATTTTTATGGAAAAATTGTTTCCATGTTTGGAAACGATATGTTTAAGAGTAAAAAAGGAACAAATAACATTTTTAAATATATGATGCTTTCTCAGATGATGAATGGTAATGATGGGACAAATGGTTCTATGGCATTTGGTAATATGAGCGCAATGCTTCCTTTTATGATGATGGGTGGAGGAAACGGCATGTCTGAAATGTTTGATGGAATGTTTGATTTTGATATGAGTGATGAAGATGATACAGATGAAGCAGAGGAGGAAGAATAATTATGGGATGTGGAAGTTGGAAGTCAGATGATTTTGTAAGTTATTCAGTAACGAAAGGTCTTGATGTATCAGACGATGGTAAAATCAGAGGTTTATATTCTAACCAGGATATGTTTAAGGCAGTAACGCTTGATCATGCTTTAGATCCTAAGAATGTAATTAGAGAGTGCTGTGATTCTGAAGAACACCCGAATACTTTACCTGTTATCTTGGCGCTAGACGTTACGGGTAGTATGGGCGACGCAGCAGTTGAAGTATCTAAAACGCTAAATGAAGTAATGACAAAGCTGTATGAGAAAATTGCAGATGTTGAGTTTATGATTATGGGTATTGGAGATTTAGCTTATGATAGATATCCGATCCAGGCATCTCAATTTGAGTCTGACATTAGAATTGCAGAGCAGCTTGATAAACTGTATTTTGAATTTGGCGGTGGCGGAAATAGATTTGAATCTTATACTGCAGCGTGGTATTTTGGATCACGTCATACCAAGCTTGATTGTCTGAAACGTGGTAGGAAAGGCATTATTATCACCATGGGAGACGAAATGCTTAACCCATATCTTCCTTTAGAAGGCATTAGATGTAGTATGAAAAGTATTACAGGGGATAGTTTACAGGCAGATGTAGAGACAAGAGATTTGCATAAAGAAGCATCGGAAAAATTCAATCTCTATCATCTCAATGTTGAACATGGCGGATATAATTATCGGCAGGAGTCAATTGAAAATTCGTTCAAAGAATATATGGATGATAAACATTTTAGAAATGTAAATATGAATAATATCGCAGATGCTATTGTTGATATTATTGTTGGTGAAGTAGAAAATAATGAGACAAATACGAATGTAATGACTTCTACTTCTGGAGAAATCGTTTGGTAGAATAGGAGACAAAATGATGAAAGACATTAAGATTGTGATTGGTGGATCGTTTGGCGACGAGGGAAAAGGGTTGATAACAAATTATTTTTCTCAAAAGAAAAATAGTATTGTTATATGTTCTAATGGTGGAGCGCAACGAGGACATACGGTTATGTCACCAGATGGCATTCGGCATGTCTTTCATCATTTTGGATCTGGCACATTTAATGGAGCAGCTACATATCTGCCAGAAGATTTTATTTTAAATCCTATTATTTTCAAACAGGAATATGATGAGTTGACCAATCTAGGATATCGACCAGAAGTTTATATCAACAAAAACTGTATGATTACGACACCTTGGGATATGATGGCGAATCAGATCATTGAAGAAAGCCGTGGAAAGGACAAGCATGGTAGCTGTGGGCTTGGAATTTTTGAGACGATAAAAAGATATAAAGCTGGTGTAATAAATGTTAATTTTTCTATCAGAGACTATTATATAAAGCAGTTTGAAAAAGAGAAGATATCATTGTCTTATAAGTGGGAAAAGTTATTTCTTGACGATGGAATTTTTTATCATTTTTGGAACGACTGGGATTTTATGAACATTCATAGTGTTGAAATGGAAACAAATGATTTTTTAAATGTTTTCGATAATATTATCTTTGAAGCAGCACAAGGGCTTCTTTTGGATCAGAATAATACAGATTATTTTCCACATCTTACACCATCAAATACTGGTATCAAAAATCCAAAGAAAATTATTGAAAATACTAACTGGGCTGATGATATCAATATTGAAACCTGTTATGTATCTCGTACATATTTAACAAGACATGGAGCAGGAAAATTTCCTAGCGAATGCGACAAATATTTAATCAATCCGTACATGTTTGATAAAACAAATATTCCAAATCCGCATCAGGATACATTAAGATATGGAATGTTAGACTTAAAAGAATTATACGATAGATGTGAAAAAGATGTTGGAACATTCGGAGATAAGAAATCAATTGCTATCACACACGGTAATGAATATTCGGTTGATATGAAATTGTTAGAAGAATTATTTGACGAATGGAATATTTATTATTCTGACGGTGAAACAAGAAATGATATTTATGAATTATAATTGGAGAAAATATATGAAAGTAGCATTAACAGGACATAGACCTGAAAGACTTGGACTTCCAGAAAACGAAGCGGATGATGCTTGGGAAAAGATTGAAGAATGGATTGTAAAACAGCTCTTTAAAATGTATGAAGTTTGTTATTTGGAGAGAGAGAATTTAGATACCTATTGTGGTATGGCTTCAGGAAGCGATTTTGCATTTGGAACAGTAGCTATGTTAGTGAAGGTGTACGAAATCATTCCGTTGCGATTGCATTGTGTTCTACCATGTAAAGATTATAATTCGTCACATGCATTATATGATGACATGAAAAAATATGCAGACGAATGGATTGAATTATCCGATGAATTTTACAAAGGCTGCGACAATGCAAGAGATCAATATATGGTTGATCACTGTGATGTGTTGTTGGCAATTTGGGATGGTAAAAAATCTGGTGGTGTATGGTCTACGATTCGCAAAGCGCAAAAGGCTGGTAAACAGATTGTGTATTGTCCTAAAGAAGTATTAGAGGGTTAATTATATGTTAAAAACGGTCGAAAACAAAGAAGAATTAGAAAATTTGATAATTAAAGATATAGATAAAATTGTATTATACACAACTATAAAAGACGTTAAAACAGGTGAAGAAAGTGAAATACAAATCGATATTACAAATTGTCATGATGCAGCAATCACTATAGATAAATGGGAAGAATTGAATATCAAAAAAATGAGGAATGAAATGAAAAAGAAAATATCTATTGAATGTTTAAATTATAATATGGAATTTAAAAAAGATGATAATAAGAATAATTTTCTTACATATATGTGGAAATATAAGTAAAGGGATATAAAGATGTCAACAGGATTTAATTGGTTCAAATCATATAAAATACATATCCATAAAGGAACCACGATGTTTGACTATGATGATTCAGACATCGAATATATTGGTGGAGGCAGCACATCACATTCTGGATATAATATTGGTTTGGTGCAAGATTTAATTGAAAAATATAGCGGAAAGAGAATACCTGCTATACAAGAAGAATGGCTCGAGTCAGAAGATCAGGACTTACATTTGATTGATCCAAAAGAAATGACTGAGATTTGCCAGAGAATTTTAGACGGAAGAGAGATAGATAAGGTTAATATGAGATCTCGCATTGAATGGTTTAAAAAGCTATCTGATCAAGGATATTATTTATCTTATGACTATGCGTATTAAATTGAGGAAGGATGCAGCGTGGAAATTAAAGAAGAAAAAGTTACTCAAACAGTCAAGACTTATACTTTTACAGAAGACGAATATCACGAACTAATTTATAACCAGAGAAAATATGGGTACGACAAAGCATTAGAATATATTGGATTCTGTGTAGGAAACTATAAATACAAGGTTAGTACTCTTGGAGGAATAACACAATTCATTAAAGATTTATTGGATTATCTTAAAAATGGATACAGGATGAATAATATGTATGATTTAAGCTTTAATGAATGGATTAAAAAGAATAGATAATATTTTTAAGAGAGAATATATTTTGGAACGAAAGCTAAATAATTATATCTACAATCATGTAGAATATGATGATGCTACGATTTCAGAAATGCGTGAGTACGCAGAAAAGAAAAATACAAGATTGAAAGAAAAATATGAGGATGACGTATCTAAGGGTTATCATCCTGAAGAACCGGTATATATAGATATGACTGTGTTCGGAGCAGTTGGATGAAGAGGAGGAAATGATTATGCCCATAGTAGGAGAAGGAAAAGATGTCCATGTGGAATATCACATGCCAGAAAACATCAAAAAGCTTGTTACAGATGAATTTTTAAAAGAATTTCGTGATCAACTTTTTAGAATTCATGGATACTATAAACTTGATGCATTTGCAGAATATAGTGTTCCAGTGAATACAGGAACAGGTGGTTATTCAGCAGCATTCTTTAAGGCTTGTATGCTAACAGGATCTGAGGAACTTTATAATTATAGTAGAACGTTACCATGGTATGATGCCGATTTATTTGATGGCGAAATTACGGATATGCTTATTGATAGGCATTTTATTTTAGGGTATTTTATTGACATCATCGAACAACAACTTGGTATTACATATGAAGATATTGTTACGTGCTGTGATTGCAATAGATTATGCACAAAAGATATGGTAGTAGAATTGTATGATGCAGGAGATCTTGAAGAACATGAACGTTACAGATGTTTGTATTGTAATGATTTGAAAAACAGTAAAGATCAAAGTTTAAAATCGACGGATTACTATAGAAAATGTTTAAAAGAACAAGATAGATACAAGGAGACACATCCTGTTGTTACAAACATAGAATAAAATGCGTCTTTCATGATGGAGGTGATTTAATAGTGGAAACAATAAATTATAAAGATTCATTTGTTAAAGTATATCATCTTAAAAAATTACAAATGTATTTGAATCCAAGAAAATGCTATTGTTGTAATGAAAATATAGGATCTGACGAAAATGTTATTTTGATGATTAATAATCATAAATATATTCCAAATATGCTTCTGCATGAAGTTTGCTATAACTCGTTCACTAACAAAGAAAATTTTATAGGAAATATTGAAAAAAAAGACCATAGAGAGTATAAAGTCAAGAATGAAATTTTTGGAAACATCTAAGATGAGGAGGTGATGATGTGAATCCAATTTTGATCCTTGGAGCAGTATTAGTTACAGTAATTTTATGGTTTCTGTTGACTTTTCTGTTCCAGCCATTAGGAAAATTCCTACTTCGTATCATAGACGATACGATAGAAACAATGGAAGACGATGAAAAACATAAAGAAAAGGAGAAGAAAGAAAAATGAAAAAATGGTAAATTAGGCGGAATTGTTTTAGGAGTAGTTCTTGCAGCAGGTTTGATCGTTGGTATCAAATGTATGGAAAGAGTTCCAGCAGGATATGTAGGAGTTGTGTATAACTTCTCAAGCGGAATTTCCGATCAGGTGCTAACACAGGGATGGCATTTTGTATCTCCTACGAAAAAAGTAACTACATATTCGGTTGGTATTGAGCAGTCATACCTTACATCCGAAGATAAGGGTGATTCTCCAAAAGATGAAAGTTTTTCTACACCAACATCTGACGGAAAATCTCTTACTGTAGATCTTGAGTTCTCTTACAAATTTGATCCAGATAGAATTACTAAAACTTTTACAATGTTTAAAGGTCAGTCTGGTGAGACAGTGAAGAATACATTTATCAAGCCTAAAATGAGAGCTTGGACACAGGAAGTTACAGCAAAATTCCCTGTTACTGATGTATTTGGGGACAAACGTCAGGAATTAAATGAAGCTCTTGATGTATATCTGAAACAAAAATTTGAGCCATATGGTATTGTTATTGACACTGTTAATTTTACCAATATTGTAACGGATTCGGAGACGTCTGCAGCGATCCAGAGAAAAGTAACTGCACAGCAGGAACTTGAGCTGGCAAATATCGAAGCAAAGACAGCTAAGGTACAGGCCGATAAAGATAAAGAAGTGGCTCTTATTGCTGCAGAACAGGAAAAAGAAAAGGCTACAATCGAAGCAGAGCAGAAGAAGATCCAGGCTGAAGGTGAAGCGGAAGCTACAAGAATCAAAGCAGAGGCGGAAGCTGAAGCGAATAAAAAGATTGCAGAATCTCTTACTCCAGAGCTTATCGAAAAGCAGAAGATTGAAAAGTGGAGCGGCGATGTTCCGCAGGTACAGGGAAGTAATACTCCTATCGTAAGTATTGGAGAATAATATTTTGTCATCCGTGGTGTCATAGCTACGGGTGACATTTATAAAAAAATAAAGGAGAAAATACATATGAAGAAAAAATTAGTAGCAGGAATTCTAATGGCAGCACTTGCGGTATCATGTCTTACGGGATGTGAAGGGTTGAATAGCGAAGTAAACGATCTAAATGGATCTATTACGGGTAATACATATAATGCTTCATTTTATACGAATGAAGGTGAAAAGTTCATGGATATGAGTGGACAGAAAATTGACCTGGATTCCAATATTGTAGAAGAAGAAACGTATTCAGACGGAAGTTGGGGTTATACGAAAAAATTGTCCAGCGTAGTTACGGTTACAATTGATGGTAAGGAAGTGGAGAACTGCGGTACTACAATGATCTTTGCGGAAAAAGGACTAAATCCTGATGTGGATTTTCAAAGTCCAGAAGTAATTAATAGTCAAACTGATGGTAGTCTTGGAGAGAATGTTATCATTGCAAGCGTTGTCAATAGATTTAAGAATTATTTTGGCAAGGCTCGTGTGGTCGTAATTCAATCTCAGCTTGGTGATCCGATTTGTGCTTATTCTGGTGATAGTGTGTATTATGAGGTATGCGAAGATCTGCCGAAAACGACAAAATTAATGATTGACGGAAAAGCATTGTATATTCACAGAGCTAATTTCCAGATTATTGACAAAGAATTATTGAATTGAGGGAGAACATAATATGGATAAATCAGTATTAGTCATGGACACACCAGAGAAATGCATACATTGTCTATTATTAAATAGTGAAGATAAATGCATAGTACAAGATGATGATGCAAATTTCAATGCCGGTGATTCGTGGGATGAGTTAATGAAAGGGTGTCCATTAAAGGAGCTACCAAAAGAAGAAAACGGAGATGAAGATTTATGTAGTTTCGATCGTGGTTGGACAGCGGGTTTTAATACATGTCTGCAAAGAATTAATGGAGAAAAGTAATGTATAGATATATTGCAGATTTACACATAGGATGTACGAATTTTTTTGAACATCGTGTTTTAGAGCATGATGAGATTCTTATTAAGAACTGGAATTCTGTTGTTAATAATAATGATATAACATTCATTCTAGGTGATATTGGAAGATGTGGAACTAACAAAGACAAGGAATATTTGTGTTCTGTTATATCAAGACTTAAATCTAAAAAAATTTTAGTGGTTGGGAATCATGACGAAAAATGTTTACAAGATTACAGAGTAAAACAGCTATTTGAATCAGTCGTAGATTATTTCGAACTTACTGATAATCATAACGGAATTAATCAAAAAATCGTGCTTTCGCATTATCCTATCTTTTCATGGAATGGTTGTTATAAAGATACAGTCCTTCTCTATGGTCATACACATGGCAACTTCGACGATATTATCTATCAGGGATCCCTGAAAAAACTCAGATATAAAGTAAGAGAATTAAATACAGAGAATAAAGAAATGAAAAAATTCAGAAACCTTCCATATGCTTATAATGTTGGTGCAATGATGGATTGGATTGATTATTGTCCTAGAACCTGGGAAGAGATTAAAGATATTTCATCTTTTAGGGGAAATAGGTAAAGCAACGAAAGCGATATTTCAATGGAAGAATAACAATGGTATGGAAGAATTGTTTCGCTGGATAGAGATAGTTATAGTCTCGAAGAAGAGGTTATAGAATCTCAGGAGTGGAATGATCCAGTCGAAGGAATTGAGAATGGATTTCTGGTAGTAGTTATAGAGGGATGTAATCAGAGGATGAATTGGAAGAGATAGAAAAAGATGTTAAATAAAGAAAAATATAGAGATAAAATTTTTGAGATTGCTGTTAATCATGATACATGTGGAGTCAAAAATGGAGAAGTGCGTTCATGTGGAGAAATAAGTTGTTATGAGTGTGATTTTTATAGTTCAGATCATTGCGATATAGATTTTCACAAATGGGCAAATTCTGGATATAAGGAACCAGAAATTGACTGGAGCATGGTACCTGTAGATACGCCGGTGTTTGTTAGAAATTATCCTGATGAAGAATGGACAAAAAGATATTTTGCGTGTTGCAAGTATAAATCCATTACGGTATTCATAGACGGCAAGACATCTTGGTCAAATGACGGAAGCAATTATACTGAAGATTGGAATTATATCAAATTTGCCAGAGAAGAAGATATCGAAAAATATAAAAAGAGATAAATATGAATCAAAAAAATATGAATACGTTATAGTGTTTAATAATTGATAGGAGTGATAAACATGATTAATATCAAAGAAAAAGAATTAAAATCATGCCCATTCTGCGGGTGGACTAAATTAAGAATTGGTCAAAAGACAAGATATTCGAAAGTTGCATATTTTGTGATTTGCAATAAGTGTCATGCTAGAGGCGGAACGTGTAGTGTAGATACTTATAGAAAAGAAGAGGAACACGATAAAACAAAATGCGAAGCAATTCGAAAATGGAATGAGAGAATATAATTATGAATCAATTGGAAGAGGCATTGAGAGAGCAAATTGATTATTGTGTAAAGATGGAACATTTCCATAGTGCAGTTTTCTGTTCTACACATGAGAAAAAAATAATTGTAGAAAAATCATTAGATAAGATTTTAGCAAACATTCCAAAAGAATCACATTTACTTCTTTCTCGGCATGATAACACGTCTGTTTTATTCTTTTCAAATTCAAGTATCCTAAGAGTTTTCAATTTATCCGATCTAAAAACTAATCGAGGATACAAATGCAATGGATGTATCATCGACAAAGAAATGCCACAGGAATTAAAAGAAGTGCTGGTATACGCACGAATAATACCGAGAACATTTGCTATGGATGGAGAATATAATTACGAAACATGGGATGCTGTCAAAGAAAGGATAAAAGAAGTATGAATGATAATGATTCTTTTGATATCAAACAAGCATGTTATGCAGCGTATCCAATTAAGAGGTGAGTATGGAATTTGAAAGACATTATCATAAGAGTGAGAAATTTTATATTGAATATTTAAATGTGTATGGAACCGTGCATTTTGATTGTAATGAGTGTTTCTGTGGTAGACCATGGGTTCTTCTGACGGCTAGTAAAGGCGATGATTGGCATAAACCATATACCATTACTGTGACTATTTGTGATCAGGACGACTATGATATTGGACAAATTTATTATTGCAAAAAAGAAAACTTTACACAAGTCTTAAGAGAATTGATTAATTGGATGAATGATTTAGAACATGGAATGTGTTTTTACGATGAATTCATTGTAGATGTAGAAAACTTCTTTCCAGATTGTGGATGCAGAAAAGAGTGGAGGTAATTATGAAACCGTATGATGTTGGACTAATTTGTGGAAGATTCCAGACCTTTCATAAAGGACACGAAAAATTAGTAGATACAGGATTGATGTTATGCGATAGATTGTTGATTCTTATTGGATCAGCGCAGGAATGTGGTACAGAGCGCAATCCGCTTAACATCAATACACGAACAAAGATGTTAAAAGAAATTTATGGTGACAACCCTAATATTATGATTTATGGATTAGCCGATATGACAGATGAAGATGATATCCGCCCTGAATGGGGAAGGTATTTACTGGATAATGTAGATCGATATATTTATAAAAATCCAGAAGTTATGATTTATGGCAATGATGAAAGTCGCAGTCAATGGTTTGACAAGAAAGATTTAGCAAATACAACTGAGCTGATTATCAATCGTGCAGAACTTCCTATCTCAGCTACAATGCTGCGTCAGCTTATGGTTGCAGACAGTCGTAAAGAATGGATGAAATGGGTGAATCCTAAATTACATAAAATGTACGACGAGCTTAGAAGAGAATTAATGAGTGTAAATTTTTATAAGGATAAAATTGGACTTTCATAGGAGAAAATATGATTAAAGAATATTGTGATATTTGCGGCAAGGAAACTGTAACAGATAAATACTTTCTTCCAGTTATAAAAGACAGTTATGTAAGAGACAGACATGGTACTCCTATGGTTGCAACAAAAGGAATGTCGTCTGAAAGAAAAGATGTTTGTAAAAAATGTGCAAGAAAAATATGTTTTCTAATTGATCGTATTTTACCAATGTTTGATAAAGATATTTCAATAACATTTGAATCATCAGAAGTAGGTAAGTCATATCGCATTGAGTATATAGGAGATGAGCTATGATCAAAATTATTGAAAAAGGCACAAAGCATAAAATACGTTGTGAGGATTGCGGATGTTTATTTTCTTTTGACGATGAAGATGTGAATATTCGTACTGGAATTGGTATGTGCGGAATGGAAGTATGTCAAAAACATTATGGAATTATTGTCTGTCCACAATGCGAAAATGGAATTGTGTTAGATAACAATAATTAATATATAAAAGTTTTGTGGAATAGTGGAGAAATAAAGTAAAAAATGGAAAGGTTGATTTTAAAATGTATTCTTTCATTTATGATATAAATGATCATCTTGATAAATTAAGTGATATTATAGCTGATTGCAAAAAGAAACAGAAAAAATTGTTAAATGAAAAATGGAAGTCTTTATATGAAGAACGTTGCCCGAAATATTATGTTGATTTAGAGAAGCTAGTTGAGAAGTTAGATGTATATAACCATTCTTATAATAAAACTACTCATTTGACATTTATTTCAGATTGGGTATATTCAAATTCATTCAATAGTAGCTCTATTTATTATATATTACAATTTTTAAAAGAACACGAACTGTTATTGACAAAAGAAATAAAACTGATGACATGTGAAGCTTGTGCATGTCAAGGATGCCAATATATAAAAGAACATCTAGGACATACATGTAAAGAATGTAAAGAAAATTATTATACAGGATATGAAGGTTATTGTGACGAATGATTGAAAGTTTTGTTTCATTTGGAGGTAAAAAATAAATAATGACTACAAAAAAAAGAACTTAAAGAGGAATACGAAAAATTCATACTAACAAAAGAAGGTAAGGAATGGATAAATCATTGGCAGAAGATAATTGGTTCTGATACTGGCGGAGACTTTGGAGATTATTTATATGATTTCTATCCTGAAATGATTTCTTAGGAAGGAGAATATTATGAAGAAAACAAAAATTATTAGTGCATTTCCTGCTTGTGGCAAGACATATGCTTTTAAAAAATTAAATGAAAAAGGTTATAAGATTCTCGATAGCGATAGCAGTCGGTTCAGTTGGTGTTATGATTATGATCCAACCATTTCAGATCGAATTGAAGAGTATCGTAATCCAGAATTTCCAAGTAATTATATTAAGCACATTAAAGAGAATATTGGAAAAGTTGATTATATCTTTGTAAGTAGCCACAAAGAAGTAAGAGATGCTCTGCTTGAAAATGGAATCTATTTTACACTGGTTTATCCAGATAGAAGCATGAAAGCTGAATGGGTTGGGAGATGTTTCTTGCGTGGAAGTGGCGAAAAGTTCTGTCAGATCATTGCAGACAATTGGGATAAATGGATTAATGAAATGGAAGAAGTTGAGTGCGACAAATGGATTCTTGGAGATAAAGAATCAATTGACAGATATTATTATCTTGGTGAATTAGTAGAGAATAAATTAATTTAATATGAGGTGAAAATTATGTATCAAAATTGCTGTAGAAAGTGTGGAAGTACATCTTTGCATACGGAAGCAAAAGGTAATAATACAGGGTTATATTGTGATGATTGTGGGACATGGATAAAATGGCTTGGAAAAGATGAATTGAGAGCATTTGAGCATTCACAGAAATCATCTAAAAACAGTAAGGAGAATGATGTTGCAAAAATTATTTATGATAGCCTGAATTATATGTATTGTGACAATTGTAGATGTAATAGTGAAATTGAAAAAAGACAGTTGTGAATATGGCTGTGACGATTGTCACAGAAAATATAATGGTTGGGGAATTTCTATGCGGATAAGTCATTGTATTGCAAAAGAGATTCTTGAGAGTATTGGAGAATAAGTGTGTGTAAGTTACCTAAAACAAATTGTGATATTTCGATGCCGAAAGTCGTAGAATATTGCCCACCAAAAACAATTGCAAGAATCAAACTGTGTGGAGTGATGGTTTTTGATGTTACAGATATGATGCCATGGAAGAAACCGACCGAAGAACAGATTAAGAACCTTCATGATATGTTATGTATCGATGTTGAAATTTTTGAAGATGGAGAATAGGTATTATGCATGGAAAGATGGTGAAGAATAAATGGAAGTATTAGCAAACACAGAATATCAAGATGTCTACAGAATTGTAGATGGTGTGCTGCTTATTGTAAATAAATTCTTATACAAGGATTATTCTAAGAAAACAAATCGTATTGTGAAAGTCAATAATACAGGAAGAGACAATTGTAAAACATACAATAAAGGATGCCAGTCTTGTCTGAAAGAGTTAAAAAGAGATTATTTTGACACATATGCAACAGTAACAATTCCAAAAGGTACAGTTCTGTGTCATGGTTATCCAATAGAACCTACAATTAAACCAGAGAATTATAGGTATCAAATTAAAACAACTGGTGCCATGATGAGTGGAGATTTCACAGATATGACGTCTTATTTAGAAATGATTGCTGAAATTATGAAACAACATAACGGAGAAGAATAAGTTTGAAAAATATAACAATTGGTTTAATGTGGATTGCCATATCCGCAGCAGTAATTGCTGGAATTGTGACAATGCATGATATGAAATGTTTGTGGGCGTTTGCGCTTCCTACAGTTGTGACACTTGATTTATTAGAGTAAGAAGGTGACTAATGAAAAGTAATATTTATATTCCAAAACGACTTAATGTCGGATACCAGAACAGAGAAGACACATATACAGGGAAAATTGCGTATGTTATTTATTATGATGAAAAAGGAAAATTAAGAAAAGAAGTGTCATGGAATGGTTGGCGGGATGAGAATATTCCTAATACAGAATTTGATAATGTGCCAACGGAGGGATTTGTATTGAATAAACCTGCCGGTGGCAAAGAGTATTCTTATGGATGGGATGTTCGAAAATCGTACTGCAGAGTTTACGATCCTAGAGACTTTGAATTTGAAATTACAATTGAAAATCTGTTATATATTCTGGCTAATTGTTCATGCGTTAAAGGAAAAGGACTTGAAGGAAAATTTGTATATGGTTGGGACGGGAAAGAACTGATTCTTATGCCGGTTGATTCACCTGACTATAAAGAAATTTCTGCGTTTAGTGATAAGATAAATGATAAACAAGACATTAAAGCAAAAGATTTGGTTGTTGGTGCTACATATTTGACAAAAGATAATGAAGAATGGATCTATATGGGTAAATACGATACGTATGATAATTATTGTTACACAAGAGATGATATTAAAGAAGTTTTCCCTACATACAGTGCTCTTCATAAATGGTGTCAAAAACAGGGGATAGTATATGATTCTAATTATTCATATTGTGGGTATAAATATAAATACACAATTGGATGTGTTGGAAAACAATTTTGGTTTTATACTGGCGATTCACATTATCGTCAATTTATGCATCAAAAATCATTTCCTAAGAATAAAATTGTTTGCTGCAGTGATGATACATGTAGCGAAAAATATGCTGACTTATTTTATGAGATGGAAGGGGATCACAGATACTCTCCTTATGATCCATCAAAGGATGAATACAAATCATGGGATATTGATGATTTTAAACATGAAGTAGAAACACAATGTTGGTTTAAATTCATAAGCAAATGTAAAGGTGAATATAACACTTTTGAACTTCATCATGAGGGGCCAGGGAAATATACTATTACAGAAGGATATATTGATGGAAAAAACACATATTTCAAGAGATCAGATTTATTTCCATGTGAAGAGACGTCTTATTATGAGAAACGAATGATTCCTGTTACTTTGGAAGAAATTTATGAAAAGATGCATCCAGAATATATCAAAATGTATTTAAAAAATGGAAGAGAATATGAAACGAGAGGTACACTATATGCGTAAAAATGATGATAGAATTTTAGAATTAAAAAAACAGGTAGAAGATAAAAAGAAAGAAATCGCAAGTAAGAAGACACGATTTGCGCCAATGACAAATTGTATTCTTGAGATGGATGGATTAACATTAAATCTTAATGTTCTGTCAGAAAGTGCATTGTTTTTCTTGATGGTAAGATTAAACTCTTATCGTATGTCTGCAGCAGATCTTGGTTTAGATAAATTTGAAATTTCTGGATATGATCTGAACGATTGGATTACAGATGTGAAAGCAAGATTAGAGGTTATTGCAACTAAGAGGGAAGAGAATAATCTCAAAGCAATGGAAACAAAATTGGACAAGCTTTTATCCGAAGATAAAAAAACGGAGTTGGAGCTGGATTCCATTGCCGAGCTATTAAAGTAGGTGATATAAATGACGATTGAAGAAATCAAAAAGAAGATTGCTGGAGAAGAGTATGATTTTCTGAGGACGGACAAACATTTAGAAAATAGAATTATTCTTCTTGGATTAGGTGGTAGCTATTCATATGGCACTAATGTAGAAACCAGCGACCTAGACGTGCGCGGAATTGCACTAAATACTAAAGCAGAAATTTTGACGAACGAGCGATTTGAACAGTTTGAAAATAAGCAGACAGATACGACAATCTACGGGTTTAATAAGATTATCAAGCTGTTATCAAATTGTAACCCAAACACTATCGAGCTGCTGGGTTTAAATCTAGAACATTATTTATATGTCAGCTCGATTGGATACGAGCTATTAGATAATTCACATTTATTTCTTTCTAAAAAAGCAGCATATAGCTTCCAAGGATTTATTCGATCACAAGCGCGAAGAATCGACAACAAAGCAGTTCGTACAGTCGATCAGGAACATCGAGAAAATCATGTCTTAAATAGTATCTATAATGCAATGACATCATTCCCAGAAAAATATTTTAGATATTCAGAAAATAGCATCAAACTATATCTCGATGACGCTACCCAAGAAGATATGGATAAGGAAATTTTCATGGATGTCAACCTGAAACATTATCCATTACGAGATTACCAGGCGATGTGGGCTGAAATGCATAGTATCGTAAAAGACTATGCGAAGCTTAGTATAACGAATAGGCAGGCTGTACCTTCGAATAAATTGAATAAACACATGATGCATTTAGTGCGGTTATATTATATGTGTTTTGACATTCTGGAGAATGAAAAAGTAGTTACCTATCGAGAAAAAGAACATGACCTGTTAATGAATATTCGTAATGGAGAATACTTAGATAGCAGTAATCAACCAATCCCAGAATTCTTTGAGATGGTTGATGTGCTGGATAAAAGGCTTGAGTACGATAAGAAAAATACTTCTTTGCCAGAAAGACCTAACTATGACAAAATCAATGAATTTGTGATGAGTGTAAATGAAAGAGTTGTAAAGGATGAAATTTGATAGGTGGTGATTATTGTGGATAAAAATTGTTGGATTTCGTTAAAAGAAAGATATCCTGACATGACAGAGATTTCATATTCAGCATATTCAAGACATTATAGGTCTGATAAAGTATTGGTTTATACAAAAAATGGTAATTATTTCATTGCTGAGTGTTGGAAAGAAGAAGCGTTCAAATGGCCTGATGAATATATTTGGTATTCCTATGGGACAGGTGGACGAAGAATGGCTGTAAGAAATAAAGTTGTTGCATGGATGTCATTGCCTGAAAAGTATGATGGAGAATAAAATGTTGTGCTTTGATTGTCCTTATGGATATGAAGATTATGTGAGATTATCTGAAAACTTTACTGATTTGTCTCAAGAAGAAATCGAACAATCTATTTGGTGCGACAAGGTTGGTAGAAAAGTAGGATATATGGGATACTGCGAAAAATCTTCTCAAATAGGAAATGTTGTTAAAACTCAATCAAACAAAAAGAGAAGAAATAAACGTGCGAGATATTTGAAACATCAAAATAATCTTAAGCACCTATATGAAATTGCTGGTGGTTATTATCCTGCGCCAGTTGGATATATGGATGAAATTTGGATTAAAGGACATGGCTATGTTCAGTACACTAAACCATATTATAAAAGATGGTATCGTGGAAAACGTAGTAAGTATTTTAAGCAGCAATCAAATAGAAAGATTCGTAGATATAAGGGCGAATTACATAAAGGTAATATGGCTCATAAATTATATGATTTCTGGTGGGAATTATGTTAATGAGGAACTAGCGAATTAATTGTTGAGTCTGGTAATGGGCTTGCGATTATTGGATCTTGGATGAGAGATTAATTCTGGTAATTTTGCAAAGGTGGTGAGAATATAAAAGTTATTAGGAATAATTATAAAAAAGAAAATACGGATGTAGTAACAACATTCTGCGATAGTTGCGATTCAGAATTGGAAGTATCAATGAATGATACATATATTGGTTGGCTTGGAGCTAGGTTTACAACATGTCCTTGTTGTGGGAAAGAAACTACGGTTGATGAATTTGAAGGTATTACTTTGACAAAAGATAATCTAAAATATCCGCAATATTTTGCGCATGAAAGTAAATATCATGGCTGTAAAGAAGTAGGCGCCGAAGTTATTTTACGTGAGATTAGAAGAGCAATTAAGTATTTTAGAGAAAATAAAGACGAATTCGCTATTGAACTTGGATTCGGAGATTTTCATATCTGCGTTTTTAGATATTCTGGAGATGAAGAATATCGTGTAGTTGTAACAAGAGATTGGTATGAGACAAATATTCCGTTCGAGGAGGAAGATTACGAGTGAGTTGGAATCCAGTATTAAATAAATTTGTTGAAATCAAAAATGAGTATAAAAAACGATTCAGCAATATCGCATATGACTATACAGAAGGATATACAGATGAATCAAAAACATGTCTGGAAAGATGGATCGATGAATTAAATAGCATAAAACAATGTAATCAATACTCAGAATATACAGACTTACTTTCTTGTTTAGAATTAAATCAGCATAACAATTTTCTTCTTTTGAGATATGGAAGATATAGCAATATTTACGATGGAGAAATTGAAAATTCAGGTGAAGATATTTGGGAAAGATATAATGGATTTTATCGTGAATGTAGGAGCATTGTTATTGATGTAGTGAATGATTGTATTGTTCTATGCCCGTTCCGAAAGTTTTTTAATATTAACGAGATCGCAGAAACGAGCTTGAAGAATATTCAAAAAAGAATCAGTATGGCTCATACTGTTGAATTCTCAAATAAATTGGATGGATCGATGCAGTCTGCTACGTGGTATAACGGAGAAATTGTTATGGCTGGTAGTCAGGCTATTAATCCTGAAAATTCTTGGAGATTGCAGGATGGGTATAGAATGATTCGAGCATTACCAGGATATGAAAAGATGTTAAAAGATTTCGAACACCATACTTTTATTTTTGAATATATTTCATTAAAAGATGCACATGTTGTTAAATATACCAAAGAGCAAGAGGGATTATACCTTATTGGAATAAGAAGCAATGCACTTGGCATAGAAGCGGATTACAAAACAGTACTAGCTGTTGCTAAACAGTATGACATTCTTACGACTGAAGTATTTGACAAAACATTAGATACAGTTATGAGTGAATTAGATGATAAATCATCTGATGAAGCGGAAGGATTTGTAATCAATATTGATGATTATAAAGTAAAGCTAAAATACAATGACTATGTTCACATTCATAAAGCATTGTCTAAGTTGTCTTCTATTAATCTTATTATTCGTTGTATCGCAGATGATACATACGATGATCTTCTTTCAAAACTTCCTATTGCTTACCATGATAATGTAAAAAGAATCGCATCTATTGTGTTTGATTATATCGAGAAAACCGAAAAGACAATTAGAGAATATTATAATCAGGCACCGAAAGATAGTAAGAAAGATTTTATGATTTGGATCGATCGAAATATACCGAAAAAATACAGAAAATATTGTAAAAGTTTGTATTTTGGAAAATCAATTAATGTTATTAAGAGTCATGAGGGCGGTAATCCTAAATATTTAAAATTAAATGATATGGGTGTATCAAATTATGCCGACATTTTTACACAGGAGGACGAATGAATAAACCTACACTTTGGATTATGTGCGGGCTGAGTGGATCTGGAAAGTCTACAATCGCTCAGAAATTAGCACAAGAGCATGAAAATACAGTTATTGTTTCTTCCGATCAAATTAGAGAAGAATTAACTGGTGATTATGAAAATCAGGATCGAAATGATGAAGTATTCAAGGTATTTCACAAAAGAATTCGTGAGAACCTGGAGAATAATAAAAATGTAATAGCAGACGCAACCAATCTTACGATGAAAAGCCGTAGAGCAATTTTGCAGAATGTAGGAAACTTGGATGTTGAGAAGATTTGTTATATTATTCCAAAACATATCTTGGTATGTAGACAAGATAATAAGAATAGAGAACATCCTGTTCCGGAATTTGTATTAGATAATCAAATTAGAAGATTTCAAATTCCGTTCAAAGGAGAAGGACTCGATAAAATTATAATTGAAAATCTTCATTATAGGGCAAATATGATCAACGTAATTAATTTTATGAATGAATTTGATCAAAAGACACCATATCATAATAAAACATTAGGCGGACATTGCGATTATACTATGCGGTTATTTAAAAAATATAATTATCCAGAATATTTTGGATTAGCTGCCTTTTACCATGACGTTGGAAAATTATATACACAAAGCTTTGATGAAAATGGGGTTGCTCATTACTTTGGTCATGCTGAATATTCTGCGTATTTAATCTTATCAGAGCTACATGATACATTTTATGATTTATCTAGCGACGAATTTCTGGATATGTGTTTTCTAGTTAATTACCACATGATGCCATTTGGTTGGAATACAGAGAAAGCAAAACACAGATGGAAAGAACGTTTTGGAGAATATAAATATCAGATGTTATTAGACTTCCATGAATGTGACATTGCTCGATAGAGAATAAAAATTAAGATGACTAAGATGATCATTATTATTTTTGGACTATCTTTGTTATAGATATTCTAAAACAAATAGAAAAGGAGTGTAAAATTGAAAGGACTAACAAACGAACAAGTAAAAATGAGTCGGGAAAAATATGGCTCAAACAAACTACCAGAACCAAAACTTAAAAAGTGGTATGAATTTGCGATTGAAAATATCTTTGGTGATAAAACGCTGATGCTGTTATTAGCATTATCTGCATATGAGATTTTCGCTGCAGTATTTGGATTGGCATCATTTTCAGAACCAATCATGGTGATTTTAGTTATTTCATTATGTACATATATTGGTGTAAAAATGGCGCTTGGTATTCAAAAATCAACACAAGAACTAAGAGCAAAGACATCAACTAGGTATTGTGATGTTATCAGAGATGGGCAAGTTCAGACAATCAACAAAGATAATTTAGTTGTTGGTGATGTGGTTTGTATTGGAACTGGACAGGAAATTTACGCGGATGGATATATTATTGAGGGTAAAATTTCTGTAAGCAATGCTGCTATCAACGGAGAAAGTAAAGAATGTAAGAAAATTCCAATTAATGGTTATGTATACAAAAAATCAACATCCACCGATGATTTTACGAATCAAAATAGCTTATTTGCTGGAACAACGATTCTGTCTGGCGAAGGAAAGATGATCGTAGGCGAAGTTGGCGTAAACACCATAAATGGTGACACACTTGTAAAAATGCAGACACTTGAGCCACCTAAAACAGCACTTCAGATTGCGATCGATAAACTTTGTGATACAATTTCGAGATATGGAACGATTGCTGCAGTCGTCACGTTTATTGCACTGATGGTAACGGATATTGCGTATATTGGATTCAGAGAATATATCAATGGTGGTGTGCTAGAAGTTATCCAAAAGATTGCACAGAACATTTCGGTTGCTCTAACAATCATTGTAGCTGCTGTTCCAGAAGGACTTCCATTAATTATCAAGCTTGTTACAAAACAGAATGTTAAGACAATGGAACAGTTCAACATTCTTGCTAAAAATCCTAATAAGATTCCTGAGTTAGCATACGTTGATCTTATTTGTACTGATAAAACAGGGACGCTTACGACTGGTGTTATGACGCCTGTAACTATTATTGATGGAGAAGGTAATGAAGTAGATCATGGTTCTGATCTTTGGAAAAATATTGTAAATAATATTTGCTTAAACAACAGTGCTACATATGATTCAGAGAATAATATCACAGGTGGAAATTCCATTGACAGAGCAGTTTTAAGTCTTGTTAATCCAAAAGAATGTGAAGATATTTTTGGAAAGTATCCATTAGTTCAGAAGCAAACTTTTAGTAGTGAAAATAAATATTCTGCTTTTGAGAGCAAATATAACTGGGGCGAATCGTTTACATATTATAAAGGAGCACCTGAAAAACTGATCGAGCATTGTACGCATTGGCTAGATTTAGAAGCCATTCCATTTGGTGAGGACGACAAGAAAAAGCTGTATGACAAAATTAAGGCTTTAACTGAAAAGTCTATGCGTTGTATCGCTCTTACATTTTCTAATTCACCGCTGGTGGAAAATACATTACCAGACAACATGGTACTTCTCGGAATCATCGGTGTCATTGACCCAGTAAGAAAAGAGGTTCCAAAGGCTGTGCAGGTCGCTCATGAAGCTGGCATTCAGGTTATCGAGATTACCGGTGATTGTCATGAAACTGCAGTAGCCGTTGCTACGGAAGCTGGCATTTATAAAGAAGGTGATCTTGCCCTTACAAACGCACAGTTTGAAGCGATGTCTGACGATGAAGTCAAGAAAATTATTCCTGTACTTCGAGTAATTTCCAGATGCTCACCTAATACAAAACTGAGACTTGTAACATTAGCACAGGAGCTTGGTAGATCAGTAGCTATGACAGGTGACGGGGTTAATGATAGTCCAGCATTAAAACGAGCTGATGTAGGTTTCGGTATGAATGCTGGATCTGATGTAGCAAAAGAAGCATCCGATATTATTCTAACAGACAATAACTTCGCAAGTATTATTAGAGGTGTGGAACTTGGCAGAACATTTATGCACGATATCATGATGTTTTTGGAGTTTCAGTTGCCAATTAACTTTTCACTTCTTATTTTAAGTATTCTATTTCCTATTTTATCTGGCGGAGTATTACTAGCTTCCGTTCAGATTCTGATTATCAATATTATCATGGACTCACTTAATTCATTATCATTTGGCGGTGAACCTCCGAAAGCTGAATATATGACAGAGAATCCAATTAAGAAGGGTTCTGGATTGTTTATTCGAGGTGCAAAGAAACGAATTGCTATTAGCACAGTAACATTTATTGTACTATATGGAGTTCTTATGTTTTCACCAGTATCAAAATTATTTACAACAGATGTCGAGGCTATGACTGCAAGATTTGCAATGCTTTGCATCATGTCTGTATGCAATGGATTTGGTATTCGTACAGAACATATTAATTTGCTCAATGGACTGAAAAACAATAAAACATTTGTATATATTGCAGCAGGTATTGTACTTGGAACTATTGCCTTATGTAATGCACTCGGTGGACTTATCAAGGCAACAGCAATGAATATGAGTCAGTGGATCGCAATCATTGGATTATCACTCACGGTAATCGTGGTTGATGTTATTCGAAAATTATTTATCAAAGGAGAGAATAAAAATCATGGGACTATTTGACAAACTTTTTGGAAAAAAGACTACAACAACAAATACTATGGCGGATAATACATCCGCTGTGGTACATGAAGAAAATGCAGCGCAGTCAGTTGTAATTGATATGTCTAAGTCAGCAGAAAATCTAAATAATGTGCTAATTAACATGTCGAAATCAAGCAAGATTGATATGACCAAGCACCAGGCAAGGGTTGCACTCGCTATGGATTATTCTGGAAGTATGGGTAATCTTTTTAGAAATGGATCTGTACAGAATGTAATTACAAGACTTCTGCCAATCGCTCTTAAATTTGATGACAATAGAGAGTTGGAATCTTGGCTATTTTCAAATGATTTTGATTCTCTAAAACCAATCACAATTGATAATTATAAAAACTATGTTCGAAAAATTATGATGAATTCTCATATGAGCATGGGTGGAACTAATTACGCTCCAGTCTTGAAAGACATTGTTTCTTATTATAAGGACATTGAACCAAGTACAATTCCAGCATTTATCATTTTTATTACAGATGGTGAAAACTGGGATACGGGAGAAACAAATAAAATTGTGAGAGAGCTTTCTAATTACAATATGTTTGTACAGTTTGTTGGAATTGGAAATGAAAGCTTTAGTTATTTAAAGTCTCTGGATGATATGAAGAGTAGAAAATGCGATAATACCGGATTTATTGCAGTAGAAGACATGGACAAAATGACAGATGAAGAATTATATACAGAACTTCTAAGACAATATAAAGATTGGCTCAATAATAAATAGTAAGAAAAGGAGAATACATAATTATGGCAAACGTAATTAATATGAGCAAAAATCAGAAAATTAGTATGACAAAAGAAGATGGAACTGCAATCAAAAACTTTTTTATTGGTGTGAATTGGGATCAGAATCGTTATGCAGGTGAATCAGATATTGATTTTGATATTAATGGATTTCTTACAAATTCAGATCGAAAAGTAGCTTATCCAAAAGATATTGTAAACTATAATACATATGGTGATGGTAGTGGATATCCGTGGGTAGAATATTCTGGAGACAATCTTACTGGCGACGATTCTCAGGGAATTACTTTTGACGGACACCATTATGATGAATATTTTATTATTCATGCAGATACATTTCCATCAGATAGAACAGACTTCACAATTTGCCTTACTATTTTCAGAGCTGTACAGAGACTACAGAATTTTGGAATGGTTAATAACGCAACTATGATGATCTGTGATTATGACAATCCGACAACAAAATGGGAATATGATCTTTCTGAAAATGAGAATTTTGAAAAGCTCAATGCCGTTGAGATGGGTAGGCTTTATAAATATGGTGATGGATTCAAATTCCAGGCTCTTGGATCTGGTTATATGTGTGGTATGACAGAACTATTCAAAAACTTTGGACTTGATATTGACGAAGGTAGGGATTAACTATGACAGTATTGATTATCGTAATTCTTGTGATTGCGGCAGTTGTATTTTTTACAACAACTAAAACGGGTAAGAGACTAAAAATGAGAGCATCAGGAACTATCGACGAGATGATTAGCAATGATGCATCTACTCCAGGTGGAGTAAAAGCTCACTATAATTCTATTATTTCTAAGAAAGAAGATATGTATAGGACAGCATATGCTTTATACGCTCAAGTTGAAGGGCAAATTCAAGATTATGAAACACAATTAAGACAATTACAAAAAGAGAATATGCAGATGGATCTTAGTGTTGCTTCTTGCATTAATCGAAATGATGATGCTGGCGCTAAAGTATATCTCGCTAAACAGCAAGAAATCGCAGATAAAATTGAGACGATCAAAACCGCTCTAAAAGAATTAAAAGAGAATAGAGATATGCAAAAAGAAAATCTAACAGAATTAGAAGAGCAAATCAAATCTCTAAAAGTAGAAAAAGATAAGAATGTATTCACACTTGAAACTGCAGAGACTGTTAAATCTCTACAATCTGTTCCAGGTACATCGAGCATGGAAGAAGATAGAATGCTTGAAAAGGTTCGTGAGGGCGTTAAAAAGGTTAAAGAGCAAGCTGACGGCACAAGAATTGCTTATGAGAATTCCACTGACGTTCAGATGAAGCGTCTGGATAAAAAGATGAAAGATGAAGAGCTTCAGAAGAAATTGGATGCACTAAAAGCAGCTCAAAAGAAATAGTGTATTTTACTTCGTGCGGTGTAATAGCTGCACGGAGTACTAAGTGAAATAACACTATACAGCAAGAGAGAATATGGAGGTGTAAGGATGCGAAATTTGGATAGGTTGAGAATTATGCCGGTCGAGGATTTAGCTGAATATTTAGTTACAAAGACACAAGATAAAGCAGGTATTCCAACTAATTATTTTATTTTTGAATCATCTTTTGTATGGGAGTCACCATCTGGACAGAAATTTATTTACAGGTCTGATGCGATCAACGACTGTGTTAAATGGCTAAATAAAGAGATTGGAGAATAAGATCATGGGTAAGAATATTAACGAAATTCTAGATCAGCTTGTAAATAAAGAAAATCAGACACCATACATTATCAAAAATGTTGAAGATGGATTAAAAAAGCGTGATGAAGAAATTACTCGATTGAGAGAAGAGAATAAAAGATTAAGGGATGAAGCTTATAAAGATTCTGAATTGCAGATGATGAAAAGAAAAATGCAAGCAATGCAGGAAGAACTAAATCGAGGATTTCCGATTACGGAAGATGAAGAATCAATAATTAATATATGGGTGATGAACCATATGAAAAACAAACATCAGGTAGCTGGATATTCTAACGGTCAATTCAAGTATGAATTTCAAGAATTTGCAGAAGTTGAATTTGGAACAATTACTTGTACAAAGTGTGGTGAAAGGTTTAATTTTCGACAGTTTTAAAAGGAGAATGTACATATGAATGAATATTGGTTAATGTTATTTTTAACGTTAGTATTAGAAATTGTTGCGATTGCAGTTGTGTCTGTATTTGGAATGACATTTATCGCAAAATCATATGATAAAATTATTGCTTATGTTGAAAAACGATGGGGAGAGGATGTAAGTTTTGGAGTATCATGCGGAATCATTTTGACTTTCTTGTTTATCACGTTAGCTGTGATTTTTTGTTAGAGAATAAATAATTGTCCAAACATGAAAGACATAAAACTTATCATGTATCGCAATACAAGCCTCCACTTGTAATAAACTGATCACTTAAGCGATGGGTTGGGATCAGCATCCTTGTTAGGAAACATCCTAAACGGATGAAGTAACTATCGCACACATGCTGGCGTGGCGGAAATGGTATACGCACTGGTCTCAAAATCCAGGGTCACAGACATGAGGGTTCGAGTCCCTTCGTCAGTATTAGCACCATGAAGTATGCAACTTTGTTTAGTTGGAAATAAAAGAGTATCGCAAACACAAAAATCGTATGTTTTGTGTAACTAATTATAGCGAAAGGGTATTATGAAAGACTAATCCATTGGAGGTCGTGCATGGCTTCGCTTTATGGTGCGCCCAGGAGCTTTAGCTCAGTTGGCAAGAGCATCCAGCTCATAACTGGACGGTCGTGGGTTCAAATCCCTCAAGCTCCATTTAAAACTTAAGAAAGGGGTAAACAATGCAAACAGATAAAATCAAATATACATTAAAACATAGAAAAGCATTCAGAATAATCGAAAGGCAATTACTTGGGCACAATACAATTCGTGGTTACTTGCATGATTTGGATAAAATATTCCTATACATGATTATGGATTACGAACGTGTATACAAGATACATAGAGGGCATTCCAGGCATCATGCTTTGAGAGCAAGGACACATGCGGATTATGTACAAATGATTATAGACTGGGAATGTGCCAGACTTACAACACAGAATAAACAAATGAACGCTAGAGAAACATTGGATAAATTATATCCTAAGTTAAAAGACAAGGTTCTTCCTATAATCGAAGAATTGGGTTTATAATCTCAACGAAAAGTAAATTTCATAAATTTTTAAGAAAGGAAGTAGTTATGAGATTAGTAGATGCAGATTCACTTTTAGAAAAGTGGAATAAGTTATCCGAAAAAGATAGAATAAAATTTGACAAAATAATTAAACTTGAAGCGTCAGTTTATGATTTTATTACACGCTATAACGAAGATAATAGACCAGAATGCTGTAAAGTCCATGACAAATATTTTTCTACTTGCGATACATGTGAGTATGGAGAATCGGAAGAAGAAAATGATGAAGAGGAAGAAGATGCAGCGGCAATAGACTTTTACACTGGAATTGCGAACAGAGAATGGTATGACTTTGATAATATATGGAAGAAAAGTTTGGCACTTAAAAGAATTGTTGTTTGTGCAGAGAATAAAGAAATAGCAAAAGAAAAATTAATATTTTCTATTGATAGCCTTAATAAAGAAATGAACATAGCGGGCGAAAGATATATGTTAGATGAAGAATCAATTAAAAAAGTACATGGATTCATCTCTGCAGTGGATGTAATTTTAGATTAAGAAAATAATCTTATGTGGAAGTACAAAAGGTCGAACCTGTGGTTATACACAAAATTCGACCTGATAAATGATAAAAGGAGAATAAATGAATACAAGACTAATGTAAATACATAGGCGGATATGAAGTTATGAACGTTTCATCAGATCTTTTAGAAATGATAAATCATGTGGTTTTGAAACCATATTGGTCAAGTGCTTTACTTTTTCATCAGACAGCTTCGGATTTTTACAAATCAGATACACTGTGACGATTTTGGTTATGTGGTAAAGTACTATACCAATGATTGCACATAAAATTATAACATTGTACAATCTAAATTCTACCCTCCTTCCTGTAAGATATTTTTCAAAACAGGAAAAGTATTTGCCCAGAACGGGCCAGAAATGTTTTCACTTATTCTTGTCGCACAACTTACAATTGTGCTTCCGCATGAGTTATTTTATAAAACTCCAGGAATAGCCGTGCTGTTGAGTCAGTATGCGGTGGAACCTGGCTACTATAACCTGTATTGGTATTATAGCAAAATTTCAAAATATTTCAAGAGTCAAAGGAGAATAAAGGAATGAAGCCAATTGTATTTTATGATTTCAAGCCAGATAAAGATGATCCGAACAATAAGATTGTTGTCAAGAAATCTGATCTTGAGGAACTTTTAGATAAAACGTATAAGGCTGGATATCGAGATGGACAGAAAGAATCAAAACAGATTCCCGTTTGGACGACAACGAAAAGAGATCTTGACACGTTTCCAAAAGTTTTGACAATTGGATAATATTGAATGACAGGTGGTAATGAAAAATGGTAAAAATTATCGAAACAAATCTTTCAGTTGATGGAGAGAATAATATTAAGGATCATCAAGCAAGATGGGTATTAATTGACGATTGGAGAGATTACTGTAAAAAATATCAAAATTATAGTGGACGTCGTGTTTATTATGGTGTTGCGAGTAGTATGCCTGGAGTAGATATTCCAGCAGATGCAAAAATAACAAATTTGCAGTTCGATGAGTACCATTTGTCATGTGATATTTATCATCTCGATCATTTTGTTACTAAGCGCTTTGCATACAAATTGGATGCAGCGCAAGAATTAGATGAAGAAAGAGAGAGAAATAAACATGGAAGAGTATCTAAATAAGGTATTAATTCTGTCAAAAGCAGAACAGATTCATGATTTTAGAGGATGGATCGAAAAATTACCAGTATTTCATTTTGACAAAGAATGGAATGTAAAAATCATTCCTCCATTTGCTGGAGCAGTTATTCGATTTACCATTGATTATAAGAATAAGCATGTATCTGTATATTTTGATGGATATTCAGAATTAGGTTATGTGTATGATGAAGAAGAAAAACCAATCCCATACTTTGAGTATTACGATGGGGAAGATACATATAGATATTGTCTTAATGAAGCAGACAAAATGATGGATGATATCAGAAATTTCTTAAATAATTAATCTCGGCTATTCAGCCAATAAATTCCAAATTTTAAACATTTTCGAAAACAGAATAGATAAATTTTGAGGTGGCTAACAGCATACCTTGGGTTTGTGCGCTCTGAATCACTGTTTACATAGTTAAACATAGATTTAATTCTGTGTTCCGTCCATGTATTGGGCGTTAAAATAGATTGTTTTATTTAACAATAATATAAATTTTAATTTTAGGAGGACAAAAATTAATGAATTTTGAAATGACAGGAAAACTAAGTATTGGAAAAGATACAGAAAAATTTCATCCATATTCGGAAAATAAGTATGAATCTGGTTGGGTGAGAAAACAACTTCTTTTCAATGCGACATGCGGGGACAATCGTCATATGCTTACCGTCAATGCGGGAGCTTTCGGTGATGAACACGGATTTGTATATACCTTCAGTAAAGGTGGTACAGATGAAAATGGTAAAAAAACTAAAGGCGAAAGTATTCAGATTCCGTTTAAAGAACGTCTGACTTCTCCGAAACTAGCAGAAGTTGCTGAATTTAAAAAATTCATCTTTGATCTTGAAAAACCTGGACGAAGATACAAACTTCAGAATATGGCAGATAAGCTTCATGAGGGTAGTGAGCTAACGGATGAAGAACTAAAAGAAGTTGGACTGACATCTCCAGATGATGTATCCGACGCGCTTGAGAAGAGTATTAAAAAACGTCATGAGTTTATTTCTGAATGGGATTATATCGATTTCATTAAGAAAGTAATTGACAGTGGAAAATATGCTGATAAAAAATTCTTTATTCGAGGAAATGGAGAATATCAGTATTCAGACAATAAAGGAACTGTTTATGAATCTTATATGCCAAATAGAATTTATCTAGCAGCAGAAGATGCAGAAGAATTTTCGACGGCAACATTTAATATTCTATTCAATTCCGAAAGCTTTGATGATATGAGCGTTGAAGAAAAGGGCAAATATTATGTTAATGGTTACATGATGGAGTATGACAACAATAGAAAAGCCAATATTCCAGTGCCGGTTACGGTCGCAATCCCAGTAGCCGCAGAAGACGCGGATGAAAAAGCTAAGAAAAGAATCGAAGCAATTAAACATAAATTTATCGTCGAGGATGATGGTTTTAAGGAATATGGTGTAATCGTTAATATGCTAAATGGCGCACAGAGAGTTGAAATTACAGAAGATATGCTGACTGATGAGCAGAAAAATGACCTTGATTGCGGACTTATCACTATGGATGATATCCGTGCTGAATATAGCAAAGGAGTTTATGGTGACAGAATCAAGGAGTATCAGTTTGTAAAACCAGCCAGAGGGTTCACGAAAGGCCGCCAGGACACGGTGTACACCGCAGACGACATGGTGATTCATAGTATCGAGCAAGAACTGCCAGAAGGAACTGAGGATCTTTTTGACGATGATGATGAATTATAATGGGTAAGTTTATTGATCTGACGGGACAAAAATTCGGGAGGCTTACTGCAAAAAGTAAGCTTCCTTTAGAAGATGGTCAAAAAATTATTTATTGGTTATGTGATTGCGATTGTGGAACCAAGAATGTTAAAGTAAGGGGTTACAGTTTGAGGAATGGCCATACAAGATCCTGCGGATGTTTGAATAGAGAAGCGATTATTGTTCGTAATCATTTAACAAAAAAAGAAATATAACAAATACGATTTAACCAATGATTATGGGATTGGTTATACATCAAAGAACGAACTATTTTATTTTGACTTAGAAGATTATGAAAAGATCAAAAATTATTGTTGGATGTATGATAAAGATGGCTATGTCGTAGATAGAAACGGCATAAAACAACATAGATTGATTATGAATGAAGATGATTCACGAATCGAGATAGACCATATTAATCATAATGTTTCGGATAACAGAAAAATCAACTTAAGAAAGGCCAATAGATTTAATAATCAATCTAATGCAAAGTTAGCAAAAAATAATATATCCAAATGCAAAGGTGTTAGTTATAGAAAAGACACTGGGAAATGGCGATCGGTGTTAATAAGAAACGGCTTACGTTATGAACTTGGATCTTATGTTGAAAAAGAGAATGCAATTAAAGCAAGGAAAGAAGCTGAAGAAAAATTGTGTCGAGAGTGGTCTTATGATAATTCAATAAAAATTGCGGATGAATTTAAAATAAAAGGAGATTTTGAAAATGGGAAAATACGGTAAAAGAAGTACAATTAGCGAAAATTTAAACGACTTTACAATTTGTTTACTTGGTGAAGCAGGAATTGGAAAGACTTCAACTATTGCCAAAGCGTGTGAAACAGAGTTTGGCCCAGATGGATATATGATTCTTGATATGGGTAAAGAACAGGGAATGGAGGCTCTTGAAGGTTATACATACGAGACATGTGAAGATTGGAAAAAGTTTGATGATGTAACAAAAGATATTATTAGAAATAAGAAAACAGATTATCCAGATCTAAAAATCCTTGTTATTGATACACTGGATCAGTTTGTAGAGATTATGTGTCCTTACGTAATTAAACTGTGGAATACAGAAAATATGGGGAAAAAAGGTTTTGAACCTGCAAAAACAATGAATGCTGCATGGTCTGGATTTGGGAAAGCAGACGACAAACTTGTAGAATTAGCTCTTGATAGAGTATGGGAACTTAAAAAGGTTGGCGTGAATACTTGGTTTACTGGACATGTAAAAATGAGAAATAAGGTCGATCCGTTAACTCAGGAGGAATATTCTGTCCTTTCGACTGATATTTCTCAAAGAATTTTCGAAGGATTTAAAACGAAATTCCATGTTATTGGTATTGCTTGCATTGATAGAACTATTAATCTGGAGGGAACAGGTCGTAAAAATATTGTTACAAAACAAGAAATTAAGATGAGCAAAATTAAAGATGAAAAACGAAAAATTGTATTCAGAGATGACAATTATAGCATCGACAGCAAGAGTAGATTATCTGAGATTGAACCAGAAATTCCACTGGATGCAAATGAACTGTTGAGAGCATTAAAAGACGCAATTAAAAATTCGAAGAAGAAAAAATCGGTAGAAGTTACTGTAAACAATGCGGAGTCTATTGCGAAAGTAGAACCTGATCCGGAACCGATTGAAGAAGATGAGGATATTGACGATATTCCAGTAGAGGAGACAATAGCACAAGAAGAAACCGCGACAGAAACTTCTGATTATCCGGATGATCTCGCTGCAGTAATTCGTACAATGTTCAAAGAGTGTACTGATAAAGATAAGAAAGCAAACGTCAGAAAAGTTATTGCAGAATATGGGAAACTCAATGACGTAGATGAAAATGGACTGAAACGAATTTACGATATGATGAACTAAGGAGTATCAGGTATGCTTGTTAAATGCAGATATTGCGATAACAAGATAGATAGAAAAGATGCTTTCAAAGTGGTAGTGGATGGTAAAAACATCTACTACTGCAATGAAGCAGAATATCTAACTGTATTGCATGACAGAAAAATAAGAGATGATACATACGAGTGTATTAATGAGATTTTTGGTTATAAAGTAATTAATACCGCATTATTCAAAGAGTTAAGTTTTATACTTGGATCTTATTCTTATGATCGGATTTTAGCATATTTAGAAGAGAATAAAGATTACATGACATCTGTCATTCAGCAAAGAGATTATTCGAGTGAATACGCTAAAATCAGATATTTTTCTGCAATGATCAAAAATGGTATCGCAGATTTTAAAGTAAAAGAAAAAGAAGCACCTAAACAGGTGGAAGTTGATATACCGGATGGTCATTATAAACGACGACAGAAGAAAAGAAGTTTATCTGATATTGAAGAACAGGTAGGTGAGTAATATAGCTGAATTTATTACAGGTGTCAAAGAAAAGTATCCTGCGCAGCTATTAAAAGGACGAATCGAATATGAAGGAAACGTCGTAAGCTGTTTCTTTAAGGATATGCTTCTTTTGGATGATACGACATTCGAGAAGGACGATTTTATCACTGTTGATGGTCGGTTTTATTTTTCATTACTGAAAGATTTACGAAAAAAAGGATTCTACTCTCTTGATGAAATAACTATTCTGTCAAATTCAAAACAAGAAGTCATTGATCGATATGAGGATTGTGGTGGATGGGATTCGATTCAGCATCAGATGGACATTATCAATACACAGAATTTTGATACATACATTGATATCTTGTATCGAGAAAATGTTATGCTTCGCATGTGCAATGATGGATTTAATCTTTTAAAAGAGATTAATATCAAGGATAAGAAAGTTATTCCTCTTAAATTATTTCGAAAGATGACTGCTGAAGAGGTAACGGATTGGTATGAGGCAAGAATAAGCACTTATGGTACCGGATATTCGAGCAAGATCCTGGAAGAAGAAGAAATAGATTTCGATGACGAATTTATTGAATCATGTGCAGAAGGTGAAGAAAATGGTGTACCTTTTGATATAGCAGGATATGATAAAAACGGAGAAGAAATCAATTGTTTTCCTTTTTTATCTAGGCAAATAATGGGATTGTTAGAAGGAACTCTCACAATGATGGGAGGATTCAGTAGCGCAGGAAAATCCACTTGGTGGATTACAGTTCTTATGGCTCTTCTATATTATGATCGGAAAATTCTTATTATTTCCAACGAAGAAAATATTAAAAAATTTAAAATCAAATTTATGGTTTGGCTCCTTGGCAAGAGGAACAGATATTTTAAACTCACGAAAAAGAAAATGTCTGTTGGTGATATAAACAAGGAAAGTCGTGAGCAATTAAAAGATGTGCAAACATTCTGGAGAAAGAATTATAAGGGTCGCGTAAAGTTCATTGCTATGAACGATGCAGACATGGCTGTTGTTAAGAAGAAAGTACGCGAGAATGTTCTTAAATTTGGATATGATACAGTTCTATACGATACGTTTAAAATCCAGGAGAGCGATTTTTCATCCTCCAGACAAGATTTGTCTTTAGTTAGAGACAGTAGAGAGTTAGATAAGTTGGCAAAAAAATATAATTTAATCATGTTGGCATCAGTTCAGTTGGCAGAATATATGAAAGGAAAATTATTCCTGGATGCCAGTTGCCTTAGTAATGCCAAGCAGACGAAAGAAATTCTTGAGAATTTGTTCCTTATGCGAACTGTTTATGCTGAAGAACTTGATGAAAAAAGTAAATATTATTGCCATCCATTTAGACTGAAAAAGATTAATGATAAATGGATTGAAGAGGAATATAAAGCAGATCCAAATGCAGTATGGAGAATGTTATTTGTAGAAAAAACTCGGAATGGTAATAACTCCAGTGATACTGGTATTGCGTATCTTTTAAAGTTTTCAGGCGATCATTCTATCTTCAGAGAAGTGGCACAATGCCGTCCAAAACATGGAGAAATAAGATAAAAAATAACTTGGTGGTGATATATGTTAGAAGATATTAAAAAAGAGCTATTAAATAATCCAGAAAAACTAAAAGAGGTATTGGAACATTTTGGATACTGTAATATAGTCATTCGGCCTACATACATGCAATTTGGGCGAGATGAGGAATCTTCGAAAAAAAGTATTGTAATTAAGCTTGAAAATAATAATTGGCTGTACGTACATGATTATGCTCGAAATATTCAAACTGATATCTTTTCATATATCACCAATCAAAGAAAAGTAGAATTTGTAGATGTCTTAAATGAAATAAAAAATGTGTTACATATACAAGATTATATTGGACACTTTCAGAGAAAAGGAATCTTTGGAGGATTTTATGAAAAGATTAGACAAAGAAACACTATTCAATCGAAAATATATGACGAAAAAATATTAGATAAATTTCAATTCTATCCCAATATTCGATTTTTGAAAGATCATATATCGTTAGATGCACAGCAGTATTTTGGAATAAGATATGATGTCGAATCACAAGGAATTGTTATTCCCATCAGAAATGAATATGGACAGCTTATTGGGGTTAAGGAACGTTTCAATTATGAGATTTCAGATGGTGCACTGAAATATTTTTATTCTTATCCTGGGCGCTGCAGCACTACATTATTTGGTTATACTCAAAATTATCAATATCTTGTTGAAAATACTGTTTTTGTAGGAGAAGCAGAAAAATTTGTCATGCAATGTTATTCGTATGGATATAGGAATGCGGTAGCACTTATGAGTGGAAGCTTAAGTGTACAACAAGCACGGTTGCTTGTGGAATTACATCCAACAAAGGTGATTTTTCTTCATGACCAAGGATATGAATTAGACAATATAAAGAGAAACGTAGAAGTTTTACATCATTATTCTAAGTTTGCAGAATTTGAAATTGGATATTGGGACTGGACAAAATCATATTATGCTCCAAAGGTTTCTGCAACCGATATGGGTAAAGAAAAATTTGAGTATATCATAAACAACGAAATTTTAATATTAGGAGATGATAAGGACGAAGAAGAATTATAATATTTTAAACGATTGTAGAGGAATGTATGAGGATGAAGTATTTGATACGATTCTTAAACAAAGAGGAATTCAAGATGCGAAACATTTTCTAAATCCGACAGAAGAAGATTTGCTTCCACTGGATTCTTTATATAGGATTGATGAAGCATATATACGTATTAATCGGGCAATTGAAGAAAACGAAAACATTGGTATTTTGTTTGATACAGATACGGATGGAATCACTGCAGGAACGATTATGACGCGATATTTGAGACATTTCACCGACGACATTTTTACATATATTGATGATGGTAAGCAGCATGGACTAAAAGGACAAAATTTACAGCAGTTTGCATCTTTAGATTTATTGATTGTTGTAGATAGTTTAGACGAAGACGAAATTCAGTATAAAGAATTGTCAGAAGCAGGAATCGATGTACTTATTTTAGACCATCATGCAATTAAACGGGAAATTCCATATGATAAATATACAATTCTTATTTCTTCTCAAAGAGATTATGATAATTCGCAATTATCTGGCGCAGGAGTGGTATGGAAATTCTGTAAATATTTGGATGAACAATTTCTTACAGATTATGCAGATGAATTAGTAGATCTTGCGGCATGTGGTCTAGTTGGAGATATGATGGATATGACAGTTATGGAAAACCGTTATATCGTATCGAAAGGACTTGAGAAGATTTATAATCCAGCAGTTAAGAAGATTGTCGGCGGATTTGAATTCAATAGTACGGCAATTGCATTTAGTATTGCTCCAATTGTAAATGCAGCGAACCGTATGGGTGAAAATGAAACTGCTATGAATGCATTTCTAGAAGATAATAACAAACAAGTGCTTGCCTATGTAAAAGCATTAAAGAAATGTAAGGAAGAACAAAATCAAGAAGTGGAGCGTTTACTGCCGAATGTTTATGAACAATGTGAGAAACAAAAGGATCAAAAGGTAATCACTGTATATATTGATACACAATATGGTATTGCTGGTTTATTAGGAAATAAGCTACTAGAAAAGTATCAAAAGCCGATCTTAGTGTTGAAAGATGTCGGATCAAAATATGCAGGTTCTATGAGAGCCGTAGGTGTTGATGATTTCCGAAAAATCTGCAATGATAGTGGTTATGCAAAAGCAGATGGGCATGAACTTGCATCAGGTATTCAAATCAAAAAATCAGATCTTAACAATTTCTTGTCTTACGTCGAGACAAACCTTCCAGAGTTTAAAGAACCAACAATTGACATTGATATTCAAATTGATGTCGAAGATATTACCAGACGATTAGTAGAGAATATCAAAAAGATTGATCGTATTTCTGGCACAAATTTTAAACCAGTAAGAGCTTATATGGATAATATTTGTGATTACGAAATTGGTCAGATGAGTGATTATAAGCATTTAGTTCTAAAACCGAATGATTACTTGCAGATTATCAAATGGAACTTCGACGGTTCATTTGATAATATGGAGGATCATAGCACTATGAATGATGAATTCGAAGCCGTATGTAGTCTGGATAGTGGATTTTTAGGTAGAAAATTTGTACTAAAAGCAGTATGCGATGTACTTTCGGAGGTGGATTAAAATTTCTAATATTGAGTTGATAAAAAAAATTATTCCTACATTGACATTTGAATTCCCTTATTCACCAGAAGAATATGAAAAGAATTTGTATTTAGAGAACTATCATTGTCACAAAGATTTTAGTAACACATCAACACCGGACTGTGCGGAATCTATAGAAACATATGCGGAAAGAATACATGAATTTGGTGCAAAGTGTTTATACTCAGGAGAGCATGGATCACAGGGGAATCAATTTCAAGTATATAAAGTTGCTGAAAAAGAACATCTTAAATATATTCATTCTTCGGAAGTTTACTGGGTAAAAGATAGAAAAGAAAAAGACAGAGCAAATTGTCATATGATCATAGCAGCAAAAAATGCAGAGGGACGTCGAGATATTAATTTTGCTTTATCTATGGCAAACATTGATGGATATTACTATAAACCACGCATTGATTTAGAACTATTATTTAACATCCCAAAAGACAATGTGATCATTACGTCTGCATGTTTAGCAGGGTGGAACTATGAAGATGCTGAAGAAGTTTGGCTGAAAGTCCATAAGTATTTTGGAGATAATTTTTTTCTTGAAGTTCAATATCACAATACCGATAAGCAAAAAGAACTCAATAAAAGAATATTGAAAATTGCAAAAGAACATAATATTCAGATCATCTGTGGCCTTGATAGTCATTATGTTAAAGAAGAAAATTCTATTAAACGTGATCAGATTCTAAAATATAAGAACATCAATTATCCAGACGAAAAGGGATGGTATCTTGATTATCCAGATACTCAGACGGTTATAAAAAGGTTTATAGAACAGGGAGTTCTAAATAAAGAGGAAATATTTAGAGCGATTATGAACACCAATGTTTTTGTATCGGAATGCGAAGTAATTGTTTTAGATAGAAAATTTAAAATACCAAGTGTTTATAAAGATAAAACCTATAAAGAAAAATGCAAAATTTATAAAGATATTTTAAATAGGGCTTATGCAAAAGAAAAGGATAAGTCTAAAGAAAAAGCTGATGGCATTCGTTATGAAGCAAAACAGGTTATGGAAGCTGGCGTAGTCGATTACTTTTTGACGAGCAAATCAATTATAGATGATGCAGTTAATAACGAAGGAGGAATTTTAACTACTACCTCAAGAGGTAGTGCTGCATCATTTATTACAAACAAACTGTTGGGACTTACTACTGTAGACCGTTTTAACGCCGACATTCCAATTTATCCGGAACGATTTTTAACGAAAGAACGTGTTCTTGCAGGACAAATGCCTGATATTGACATGAACGTTGCCACACAAGAGCCTTTTGTAAGAGCAGCGAGAAAATTACTCGGTGAGCATGGATGTTATCCATTAATGGCAATAGAAAAATTAAAAGAAAAAGCTGCATGGCAGTTATATGCGGGAGCAAATGATGTACGCCCAGAAGATGCAAATCAAATCTCTAAATATTTGGATGAATATAATAAAGCATTGAAATATGCGGATGATGACGAAAAAGAAGATATTCATGTTGAAGATTATATTCCAGAAGAGTATTTAGACTTATTTAAACAAAGCAACGAATATCAGGGAATCACAATCAATTTAAAAGTACATGCTTGTGGACATTTCATTTTTGATGGAGACATTCGGAGAGAAGTAGGGTTAATTAGTGCTGTTTCAGAATCGACTGGGAAAAGAACTATATGCGCTGCTATTGAAGGTGGTTATCTTGATGAATTTGGGTATGTAAAAGAGGATTTTCTTATTGTAGATAGTGTATATCTTACGTATAAATTTTTTCATAGTATTGGTAAAGAAGTTCCTACGTTTGAAGAACTGAGACATATGATTGATGGAGATGAAAAGACATGGGATATTTATGCAAATGGTATTACATGTTGCATAAATCAATGCGAAAAAGAAGCTACTACCAATCGAGTAAAAAAATACAAACCGCAGAACCTTGCAGAATTAAGTAGTTTTATTGCAGCAATTCGACCAGGCTTTGCTTCACTACTTAGTACTTTTTTAAATCGTGAACCATATACAACTGGAGAAAAAAAGATTGATGATTTGTTATCTGATACAGCTCATTTCATGCTTTATCAGGAATCAATTATGAAAGTACTATCCTTCTTACAATTAAGGATGACAGAAACATATGGTGTTATTAAAAATATTTCAAAGAAAAAATATAGGCTGCATCCTGAAATGTTAAAAGAATTACAAGAGCGATTAATTAAAGGTTGGGAAAAAGAGATTGGTAAAACAGATAATTTTAATAATGTTTGGAATGTAATTGAGTCTTCTGGACTGTACGCCTTCAACTCTCCTCATGCTTATAGCATGGGTGGTGATTCTGCTTATCAAGCATGGTTTAAAGCTCATCATACTAAGATTTTTTATGAAGTAGCAATTAATCATTATCAAGAGAAGAATAAAAAAGATAAAATTGATGCTCTTGTGAAAGAAGCAATTAAATTTTGGGGATATAAACTAGGAGATTATGAATTTGGAGCAGACAATAGAAAAGTTACAATCAATGAAAAGAATATGATTATATATCCTAATTTATCAAGTGTAAAAGGATTTGGTGAAGGAGTCGTTAACACTCTTTATGAATTGGGAACATCGGAATATAAAACATTTACTGATGTACTTGATGTACTGTTTCTAAATTCAATCAATAAAACTATAGTCAATAAACTTATTAGAATTAATTATTTTAAGAAGTATGGTGATGTGAATACATTGCTTGAGACTGCAAAATTATATGATTTGTTAAAAGGCGCAAAACAAATTTCAAAGGATAAGGCAGAGAAAAATAATATCTCATTTGTTATACTTGCTCAATATGGAAATGAGACAGCAAAACAGTTTAATAAACTTGATTCTGAAAAAATCTTATGTGAATTAATTTCTAAAATACCATACAAAAAAGTAACTTTAAAAGAAAGACTTGACAATCAGAGGGAAATTATTGGAATTGTGAGTGGTTCAGATCCAGAAGTGAATAGACGTTTATATTATGTTTCTGAATTAGACATCAAAAAATCTATTGTGAATGTTAAGTTATTTGAAATCTATAGTGGAAAAACACGAACAGTCAAAATGTGGACAAGTCAATATAATCGTAATCCATTCGAACTTGGTTCAATTCTATACATAATTTCCCTGGAAAAGAAAAATAAAAAAGAACCAACGGGAGAGGTCGATCCCAAAACAGGAAAGAAAATATATAAGGAAGTTCCGGATAAATTCGAATTTTGGCTTGGAAAATTCACAGTAAAAAATAATGTAGAGGAGGTGGTTCAAGATATTTAGCAATTACAAATATACAGATAAAGAGATGGAGGAACTAATCTCCTCCATCGTTATTCTGATCGATACGAGGGAAAAATCGTTCTCTCACATCACTGATTATTTCGATAGAAAAGATATCAAATATAAAAAGAAAGCACTGGCATATGGTGATTATAGTTTTATGCTTGAACAGAATGAAAAGCTTTCTATTCCAAGACCATTATATTTTGATAAAAAGATTGTTGTGGAGCGCAAGGGCAGTCTGGAGGAAATTAGTGGTAATTTGACAAATGGCAGAGATGGATTTGAGAAGGAACTATGTTTGGCACCAGAGAATAAAGTACTGTTGATTGAAAATGGTTCTTATGCCGATATTGCATCTGGGAATTATGATACTCAATATAATAAGAAATCATTTTGGGCTTCGCTGCATTCTATATGGTTTAAGTACAATATTCCAATTTTCTTTATGCCAGACAATAAATATTCTGGATTATTTATCAGAGGATACTTTGAATATTACTTAAAGAATTTATTTAAATAGGAGAATATATGTTTACAGCACAAGAAGCAAGAAATATCTCGAACAAAGCATACAAAGAGCAAATAGATGCCGAATTAGCGTCTATTATGCCTGAAATCGAGGCAGCAATGCGTAAGGGTGAGTACAGTTGTTGGATTTATGAAACTAACATTTCATCAGCCACAATTGCTTATCTGAAAGAACTAGGATACAAAATTACATCTTCAACACAGTATAATGAAACAGAATACAAGATTACGTGGTAGGAGAATAAAAATATGAAGTTAAGTGAAATAGCGGAATACATTGCAGAAAATTATCCAGAATCTAATATCGCATATAACAACGATGTCATAAAGGGATGCAGAGAAGAATGGTGCGAAGAAAGTCTTATCGATCCACTGCTAGATTTTTACATGCACGAAGAATTAGGTCTATGCGGATGTGGAAATCCAGAATTTACATATGAGACGATAAGAAGATATCTAAATATACGAAACGAATTTGTAATATCAAAAATTGATTATCAGGAGGTTATTGATAGATACAAAAATGATCTTTTGCTTGATTATAATAACGACATTCAATATGGTCTGTTACAATTCATGATGTATATTCTTGATGACAAAGATTTTACAACACATGGGAGTAGTATTGGTGGATGCTGGTTAACTAAAAAAGGACAAAGATTATTGACAGTTCTGGAAGCATGGAGAACAAGAGAAGATAAAGAATAATTTGTCAGGATGATAAAAGATGGAAGGCTGATGAGCTATGGCAGTATATGTGACTGGTGATATACATGGAGATCCTACCAGGTTAAGTAAAAATAGTTTCTACGAACAAAAGGATTTTTCTAATAACAAAGATGAAAATGTAGTTATTATTCTTGGAGATTTCGGTCTTGTTTGGAATAGAGATAAGGAAAGTAAACAAGAAAAGTACTGGTTAGATTGGCTTAACAAAAAACCGTTTACAACAGTATTTGTAGATGGGAATCATGAAAATCACAAAAGACTTTCAACTTATCCTATAAAAGAATGGCATGGTGGCAAAGTACATGAGATAAGAACCCATGTATTACATCTTATACGAGGAGAAGTATTTACAATTGATGAAACAAAGTTCTTCGCTTTTGGTGGGGCAAGCAGCCATGATATTCAAGATGGCATTCTTGATTGCAATGATTCTACTTGGCAGGAAGAAGCAAAGAAACTTGATAAACAAGGTAAATATATGTATCGTGTTAAGAATTTATCTTGGTGGGAAGAGGAATTGCCAACTGATGAGGAAATGCAGCATGGAATTAATGTATTAAAAGAGAATAACAATATGGTCGATTTTATTATCACCCACAGTCCTTCGACGTCAGAATTATATCTTATGAGTGGTAATAATTTATATGAACCAGATGTTCTTACAAATTATCTAGAAGATATAAAAGTTACGACAAAATATAAAAGACATTTGTTTGGACATATGCATATTAATAAAGCTATTAATGACAAAGATATTTGCTTATATGAACAAATTATTAGACTATTATAAGGAAGTGATTATGTAATGTGCAGATATTGTAACTATGAATCTGATAATAATCAAATTTTTATCGATCCACTGATTAATGAATATTATTTGGATATCGAAACGATGATATGGGATAGTTATAATGAAGATTTTTTTCATGACAAAGAATATATCAATTATTGCCCATGGTGCGGAAGAAAACTGACGAAAGAATGAAATATCGTTATGGAAAAGAAAATTATTGACTATAGAAAAAGACATAGACGATGTAAATACTGTAAATACAATGTGCTTGTAATACCAAAGAACATGTATACACCAGACTACTATGTATGCAAAGTGAAAGATAAAATTATAGAAGATTGGTTTGTCGAGTATTTACCAAGAATATTTTGTTCATGTTATGAATTAAAATAAATAAGGTGTGGTGGCGGAATAGGTAGACGCTAATGACAGATAGGCTGCCCTAACGGTTCGATTCCGTCGGCATCTGAAACAGTGAAATAACTGACGATGTTGGGTCTGATTTGGTAGAAGGGAGTGAGCAGCTATGTATGGTGCGAATCCATACCCACATATTATAGAAAAATTGAAAGGAAGAAACTAAAAGATGAATAAAGAACTAGAGAATAAAGTATTAGAGATTGTTCAGAAATTGCAAATATATAATCCAGCAGTGGGAGATGATCCTAGATGGTTTAAACAATTTTTATTGGATTTAGAAGATATAATTATTGATGATGAAATTTCGCCAAAAGAGCGCGAAAGATTGAAACGCATTGAAAAATCGTAAAAAGCTTGGCACAAATATGGATAATACACTTTATGTTAATATGAATAAAAATGATATTCAAATTGCAGTGTCTGCACCACAAGCTGAAATCGTATATTTAAAATGGTGTTCTAAAACAGACGCTGCAGCAGATATTATTATCGAAATGTGTTCCAGATATGGTGTAAAACAGATTTTCATTCAAGATGATCATTTTGGAACTAATCTTCTCGATCTGCTTAGTCAAAAAGGGATGGATGATTCTATGGATATCGTCAAATTTAATTATAGGGAAACGTAAAGTATCTTAATTAAGTGTATGTGTTTAAATCTAGAGAAATTCATGAAAGATAATTAAGGAATCTTGATTTATTGAGGATCTGAAAAAATGGAGACAGTAGAAGATTATGAATAGAGAAATACTTTTTAGAGGGAAACGTGTCGATAATGGTGAATGGGTAGATGGATATTTGTTTGACGATGGTTATCAAAAACCTAGGCACGTTTTTGTCGGTGATTTGGTGATTGCCGAGTATAATGGAATGGCTTATGACGAATGGGATATTGAAGGCATTGGGTTTTATGATGTTGACCCGAATACAGTTTGTCAGTACACAGGATTAACAGATAAGAATGACAAGAAAATTTTCGAGGGAGATATATTAAGAGGATTTCAATATCCGTTCTGTCATGATGGAGAATATAACTATTACGCAGAGATTATTTTTGCGAATTGTTCTTTCATGACTTACACGCATAAAAATCCATTGTCTTGTGTTGTAGGAATATCTGATGGAAACACAGAGTTGATGGAATGCTGGGCAAGTGAGGATTGGGAAGTCATTGGCAATATTTATGACAATCCTGAACTGTTGGAAGATGAAAATGAAAAAACGCAAGATAACAAAAGAGAGAAAAAGAATGATGAAATATAAAGTTGGAGATAGAGTGAAAGTCAGAAGTGACTTAACATTATCGGAGCTGTATGACGGCTACTGGGCATTTGATGAAATGATAAAGAAAAATATTGCAACAATTACATTCGTTCATGATGATCACTACGAAATTAAAGAAGATGATTTCTACTGGACAGATAAAATGTTTGAAGGATTAGTCAAAGAGGAACTAACAGCAGCAGAGGTAATTAGACTTAACGCTGAAATGTGTGGAAATCTTTCATGCTCTGAATGCAAATGCAGTAGACGTAATAACAGTAAAGATATTCCCTGTAATAAGTTTTTGAGAAAATACCCTGAACAGGTTATTGAAATCCTTAAACAGTGGAAGAAAGACCACGAGAAAAAAGAAATAGAGACTGAAATCATAGACCTTATTCGAGTTATGAAAGAAGAAAACGATTCTACAACTTGCATATATGCTTATGAAATCGATGCAAGTAAAGAGAATATAGACGAGAAAATGGACGAATTGGTAAAACAGTACTACGAAGAAAATGAAGGCAAAATTTATGCCAAATGCGAGCGTATATGTAGAGCAAAAAGTTAATGAAACGTCCGTTTCGTGAGGTGAATATATGGCAGTAAAAGTTAGAGAGATATTAAACGAATATGAAATAGAGGAGATATTAACTGAATATCTTGGTGCATTTGATTCAATGTTGCAAATAATCGATACGGACGATGGCGAAAAAGTAAGAGTTGTAATATTTGATAAATACGATCATTTATGAATTAATGGCACAATAGAAAGAGAGTATAGTATGGATAAAACAAATTTTAAATTTATTAGATTAAATAGTCCAAACAAATTTAAAGATTATTGGTTTAAAACCGACAAAATCTCTGATAAAGAATTATCACAGAAATATATGGAACAAGGTATGGTGGGAGTGGCAGGTGTTATCTACTGTAAAGACAGTGGAGAAATTGGAATACAAAGAATTTTTCCATTCAATTTTGATGTTGTTGTAGTAAATAATCCGGAGTTAAGGAGTATCTTAGAAGAACTAATAGAAGAATTGTGAGTTTCATAAGGAGAATAAATTGGACAAACTATTAATTATATTTTTTGTAATACATGTAATTGGTACAATAGCAACGATTGAATTTCATTATAAGAATGGGACTCTGGAGTGGGCAAGTAAACATGGTGACGGGGTAAGATTTTCAACGCCAGCAGATGTTATCATGAACGACTGTATATGTTGGGAAGTTTATCTATTAATGCGAATAATTGATTTTATTACAGATTATATAAATATAATTTTTGAAAATAATTTTAAAGAAGGGAAGAAAATGAATGCGGAAAATACAAACTGTCCAAGACCAGGTGAACAATGTGATGAGTTTATGTATGGAAGTTCTGTAGATAGTACGTACCAATTTGATATTGGTACATGTGAATTCTGTAGTGACTTTATGGCAGAACCAAAGCTAAAAGAAATAAATATGTACGAGGGTAGTTCTTCAAATGGGGAATTTGAATACAGACTTGATATTGAAAGACCTGACGGCTTTATCCCAAAAAAATGGAGAAGTAAATCATTAAAAATAAATTATTGTCCTATATGTGGAAGAAAGTTAAGTAATGCCTAGTTTTAATTTACAATACAGATTAGCTTGTCTATATATGGGAATGACGGAAAAATATGATAGATCATTAACTGATGTGAGAAGCAGATATGATCCAACAGAAGCATTTTTGTATTGTAACGATATACGTTCAGAAAGTAATAGATATGCTGCTTTTGTAAGAAATAAAATTATGAAAGATTATTGTATTCTGTGGAAAGAAATACAAAGTGAAATTCGCAGACATAATACTTTTTCTTCACAGAATTGGATTGATGAATATGAAAGGATTTGGAAGTAATGGAGAATATACCAGAGGACAGATATACTTGTAAATGGTGTTGGTATTGCGAATGTAATGAAGAAACTACAGGAAAAGCAATATGTTCTTTAGATATTGGTGAACTTGTAAATATAAGTGATGGATGTTGCTTTGCATTTGAGTACGACCCAGATTTTGTGAGGTATTAATAATGGAATATTCAAAAGAACTAACAATTGCTATCAACAAATATAATGACAATCTGAAATCTATCGCAAATAAAATCTTAAATCTCCAACTTGATTTTAATGACACAGAAATAGAAATGAAGAACCTGTATGGGTTGGAGAATAAATTATCAGTTATTAATAGTATTAAAGCACGAAAAGAGAGTGAAAGACTATTAAAAGAAGTGATTAATGAGTATGGATATATTTTGGAGAGAAAGATTAGAGGTGATGAATCATGAAACTTATTATAGATGAAATGTCTAGATGTGTAAGTGAATGTCCTTTGTCAAGAACGGAATGTGGTAGCGATTGGTTTTGTAGTAAATATAGATCTGAGTGCAATGTAGACATGTGTGACCTGTTGAAACCAATTACAGATTATGTTCTTGAGGAACGTGTTGCAAAAAATATTACTAAGAGAACTCCGTCGGCAGATATTAGAAAGCGTTGAAATCACTCTTTCATTTAGAGAATTTAAGGAGAATAAATATATATGAATAAATTAATTTTGTTAGTATTTTGTCACTTGGTTGGTGATTATGTTTTACAAAATGATTTTATTGCAAAGACCAAAGGAAGTAATTGGTATCATTTGTTCGTACATTGTGCGTTGTATTGTTTACCATTTTACCTTGCCTTTGGATTAACCTGGCAGCTTGGAGTTGTTTTTTTGACACACTGTATTATTGATCCGCTAAAGGCGAGATATCAAAAAATATCATATGTAACTGATCAAGTTTTGCATTATTTGGTATCATTCGTTTATTTTTTGTAAAAACAGAAACGAGGTGAGTAAAACTATGAAACCAGATAAATTTACAATTACAACTAAAAAATTAGATTTTATGAAACTAAATGAAAAGATTCACACTTATAAACTTGAGAACGGATATAAACCATATTTGTTTATGAATGAAGATACAATTGGCGAATTAGTAAACATAATAGGACTTTCTTGTGACGGATTAACAGGTGTTCAATCAAATGGTTTGTGCGGAACGTATTGTGGAATGAAAACTTTTTGTGATAATACAATGCAATTTGGCGATGTAAAAATGAGGTAAGAATGAAAAGAAATTTGAAAAGAATTTTATTTGCAGCAGGATTTCTTGTATGTGGATTTATTTTTGGGGCATGTGGAACTTCTGTCGAAGCAAAACAAGATAAACCATTAAAAATATGGTTTGAGAATCAGAATGGAAAGATGGAAACTTATCAGCTTGTAGACGAAGAGACAGGAGTAAATTATATTGTCGTGTCTGGTGAACTTTATCAGAAAGGGATTGGTACTGCAATAACTCCAAGATTAAAGGCTGATGGTAGTTTGTATATGAGCAAATAGCATGAAATATGTTTTTCATTTGATTTTTGTCGAAGTAGAGAATAAATAATTAGGAGGTGAGAGTCAAAATGAAAATATCTGAATTACAAGCAGCTTGTAAGTATGACGACAGTACAATGGAAGAAGTTAAAAACTGTCATCCAAAACAGATTGCAAGTGAAGTAATTCCTATTCCAACTTGGAAGATTAAATATAAGTATACAACTGCTCGTGGAAATCCAAAAGAAGCAGTAAAGTATATGTTATTAGATAAGAATGCCTGGGATTCTGTTGATCAGGAATTCATGAATCATATAAAAGAACTTAATGAAAAACATCCGGAAAGAACAATATCAAATGTAGAAATTCTTGATGCAGTTTATTTCGGAAAACTTTATTTAGAACTTGAATAATAAGTATTTTTCAATTGTAATCAAATCCCTGTAATCAGGGTTGTATAGCGAGATGGCTTGTATTACCCAAGCAGCATAGCGACATAAGGTTAAAACGTAAAATCTTACACCATGACCTAAAATAATTGGTTTCTAAGCATAAGATAAAGTCCTTTAACTAATTGGTAAAATCCAAAAGTTAAAGGAAGATTACAATTGAATCCGATATTCAATGAATATTGTAAATTTTTAAGAGACACTTCTGGCGAAGAATTACCTTATTTAAAAGAAGGATTCTTTTGGCTTGATAAACAGATTATAAAAGGCTTTGATAGTCAACTTGTAGAACATAAATTTTACAGAGTTAAAGTATCAGATAACCTAGAAAAAGTAGAAATTCTAAAATTAAAATCTTATGAAGATCCATCTGAAGTTGACATAATAGATTGGAATACGATGGTTAGCATCAAAGAGAATCAATTGATAGAACTTGAGCATGAATCCTTATATCTGATACGTGAGAAGATCAAAGACTATAATGCATATACTCCAATAATACCTGTTTCTATGGGTAAAGATTCTATGGTCACATGTCATTTAGTTCGAAAACTATATCCAAACACAAAAGCAATATTCAATAATACATCACTTGACTGTGCTGATACATATAAGATGGTTAAACGATTTCCGAATTGCGAAATTATGAATCCAGACAAAGGATTTTATCAATATGTAAAATCTGATTCTATGATTCCGTCAAGATTTTCAAGATTCTGTTGTAGGATTTTTAAAGTTGGAGTTATGGTTTCTCAGCTTGATAATAAGCATCCGTATTTAATTTTTATGGGAATGAGAAATGAAGAATCAAACACAAGAAGCAATTATCAAGATGAATGGGTTAATACTTCCGAATGGGGAGACACATGTTGGCAAGGAATACTTCCTATTAGAAAGTGGACAGAGTTAGATGTTTGGCTTTATACATTTTGGAGAGATATTGAAGTCAATTCAAAATATAAAAAAGGATATTCGAGAGTTGGATGCCATTGTGCTTGTCCGTATTATGCGAAGTCAACATGGATTCTTGATAAATATTGGTATCCAAAAGCATATAAAAGATGGAGAGATATTCTAAGAGAAGATTTTATTAACAATCAGAAATGGCTGATTATGAACTGTACACTCGAAGAGTATCTTACTCAAGCATGGAATGGTGGTGTGTTTAGAAGTGAGCCAACGCAAGAAGTTATTGATGAATTTGTAAAGCATACAGGAATAGATAAACAAATTGCGCTGCAATATTTTAATAAGAAATGTTGTGGGTGTGATAAGCGAATAAAACATAAGGAAGTTCTTTCAATGAACTTAAAAATACATGGAAGACAAGTTAATAAATTCTATTGTAAGAAATGTTTGATGAAAGAATTCGATTGGACAAAAGAAGATTGGGACAAACAGGTGGAATCGCTTAAGGCTCAAGGTTGTGCGTTGTTTTAGGTTTTATTGGTAGAAAGGTGGTGAAAAGTAGTGCATCCGAGTGAGTTTTTTAAGAATTGTTCTCTAAGGACAGGAATTGATATATTTGAAATCTACGATACAGATTTAAAAGAAAAATTAAAAAATGTGCATCCAAAGAATTTCCTGAAAACAAAAATTACATTGCCAGTATATAAAGTCAATTTATCTTATCTTACAGAAAAAGGTAATTACAAAACAGTTGACAGATATGCGGTAATGGATTCAAGTGCAGATGATGAGTATTTTGATTTCTGGCTCGATATGTTTATGAGAGATTATAATAATGATAATCCAAATCACAAGATGATAAATTGTGAAATAAACAACATAGAAAGACTTTGCGAAGCTGTACTACCAATTGGTTAGCTTTTCACCATATGTATTTAATACCTTTGTGCAGCAAAGGTTGTCACGATGATTTATAGAAGACGGATCATTGGTTAATATAAATCGAAAAAGCAATGTGATAGTGACGTAAAAAGACACTCACGAAGTATGGCTTTGCCTCATTGAAATGAAATAATTTTCAGTGAGGAAAGTACATATTGGTACAGAAAGCTAATACAATTGAGGAATTATTAAATGGTTGTCCTGTAAATCAAACGATTTGTGACAACTTGATTCGTGCATGGGGGATCATTAATAATACAAAGTATAAGAAAATTATTTGTTCAATTTCAGGCGGTTCTGACAGCGATGTAATGTTAGACATCGTTTGGAGATGTGACAAAGATAATAAAGTAGATTATGTGTGGTTTGATACTGGACTGGAATATCAAGCCACAAAAGATCATTTGAAATTTCTTGAAGGAAAATACGATATTGCATTTCATTCTTACAAGGCTATAAAACCTATTCCTACATCTTGCAAAGAATATGGACAACCATTCTTATCAAAACAAGTCAGTGAATTTATCCAAAGATTACAAAAGTATAACTTTCAATGGGAAGATGAAGATTTTGACACATTATATAAAAAATATCCAAAATGTAAGTCTGCCTTGGAATGGTGGTGTTGCAGCAAAGGTAACGACAGTTGTTTCAATATTACAAGAAACAAATGGTTGAAAGAATTTATGATTGCAAATCCTCCAACGTTTAATATTTCAAACAAATGTTGTAAATATGCAAAGAAAAATGTTGCGCATAACATTGTAAAGTATGGAATAGATGGCAAATTATTTGACTTACAGATTATAGGTATCAGGAAAGCTGAAGGTGGTGCTAGATCAACAGCATACAAATCATGCTTTGATGATAATAACGACATTGACAATTATAGACCTTTGTTCTGGTATAAAAATTCAGATAAAGAAGACTATGAAAAAGCGTATGGAATTATTCATAGCAAATGCTATACGGAATATGGTTTAAAGCGCACTGGTTGCTGTGGTTGCCCTTATGGTAGAGATTTTGAGAATGAGCTGGAGATAATCCAAAAGTATGAACCAAAATTATATAAAGCTGTAACTAATATTTTTAAAGATTCTGATGAATACACAAGAAAGTATTATGAATTCAGAAAAATGATGGATGAGAAGGAGAGAATAAAATAATGAAAATCATAGCTGTACATAATGACCATATCAAGAAACAAAAACCAGAAAAAAAGTATGGTTGCGTTTGTAACAAATGTGGTACAGTCTTTATTTTTAAAAGGTCTGAAGCTTGTATTCCAAGATGTATTAATCCAAAACCTGAATATTGTACTATTATGTGTCCTAATTGTCAGAACGTTATGACATTAGCACTATGTACGGAATTTAAAACTCTTAAAGATGAAAATGATTTTTGCGACTTCTATGCGGATGATAAATAAATATATGAAATTTTGGTTTCATTTATCTTTACTATTATAATCAAAATAAGGTAATACACTGAGGAATCGACTATGGAAGAAATTATTGAAAAATTAAAAGAATGGGTCAATAAAAACTATGATCCATATGCATGTGGATTTACACCACAGCGTTCAGAAGGAAATTATTATGATTGTTTCTTTGATGGAGAATCTTGTGGCACATCGTATGCTGCATATGAAGTAGGACAAATCTTAGGTTTGGAGCTTGCTCCACCAGAAGATGACGGAGAGAATAATGAATATTAATTGTTGCATGAATGAGCGTGTATGTGGTGGGATTACCATGATAGACCCAAAATCAAAGAAAAAAATAGGTTTCTTTGATGACATACAAGAGATCAATATGACACGAAATACGATCGAACAATGTCATGATTATATAAGATATAAACCAATCATTACAAAAGATGAAAGAATTCTTTCGTTTTCAGCAAATACATCAAAGATTAATCCAACAATTCTTGGTGCTGATTTTTCTAAGACGCCAGATCAAGTTAATATTTTGTATGTCAAGAAAATCCAAGCAAGAAAACATCATAAGAAGAGAATTAATAAAAAATGGCTTAAACGTTATGGGTATAAAGAGCAGTTATTCAATTTAGGACGATGGAATTGTAAATCAACTGATCAATTTGGTGAAGAATATAAATTTACAAGAAAGGTAATAGATGATGCTAATTCCGACAGTACCAGCAAAAGAATTTGAAAAATTCGGATTTAAAAAATGTAAAGGAATGCCAAAAGATACAGAGTGTTATTATCTTTGTGTAGCACGAGGGTCTAAGATGCTATTTGTTAGTAATATATATTTTGGAGCAAATGATTGGATAAAGGACGATCCAAGAATCCACAAAAATGCCAATTGCAGATATAGCGATAAAAGAGATTATCTTGATATTGTTTATGAATTAATTAAAAAAGATATGTTAAAAAGCAGTTTTGAAAAAGGGTGAAATCTATGAAAAACGATGAGTATAATTTAAGTCATGTTTATGATGAAGCAATTAGATTACATATGGAATATCTCCCACATATGCGAGTAGGTGAATTTTGGTGGAATTTCAAAATGTGGTGCAGCCTTAAGGAACCAGATTTATTCTATGTAGAAGATGATCAAATTTTAGAATATATGGAAGAATTTTGTAAAGAGGAGAGTGAGAAATGGATAAGATCAAACGAATGAAAGAGCTAATTCATGATTTGAATAAGGCGTCAAAAGCATATTATACTGGAGAACCTATTATGTCAGATTATGATTGGGATCGGAAATATGAAGAACTATCTCAGTTAGAAAAAGAATTAGATATTGTTTTGAATGATAGTCCTACTCTGCATGTTGGATATAAAGTATCCAAAGAATTAAAAGAAGTACGTCATAATCATTCTATGCTTTCTCTTGATAAAACAAAAAATGTAAATGAGCTAAAACAATTTGCAGGAAATAAAAATTGTTTTCTGTCTGTCAAATGTGATGGCTTAACTCTATCATTATACTATAAAAACGGTAAATTAATTGTAGCAGAAACCAGAGGTGACGGCGAAAATGGTATATCTGTATTAGAGAATGCACTAACAATTCGAAACATTCCACAGACGATCCCATACAAAGATGAATTGATTATTGATGGTGAAACTATCATTGGATGGGAAACATTTCGACAAATTAATGAAGAACTTCCTGCAGATAAAAAATATAAACATCCAAGGAATTTAGTTTCTGGATCATTGCAGCTGCTAGATAGTTATGAAGCGTCTAAACGTAATATGAGATTTATTGCATGGCGTGTTATTAAAGGATTTTATCATAAATCGGTATCTTTGGACTTAAAAGAAGCTGAACGAAATGGTTTTGAAGTAGTTCCGATGATTACATATTCAAATAATACCGAAAATAATCTATCAAAGCAGCTCGAACAACTTCGTACAATAGCAGATGAACACAATATTCCATATGATGGAGCAGTTATGGCAGTCGATGATTATAACGCTGCAGAGGCAATGGGAAGAACAGACAAATTCTTTCGACATTCTATGGCTTATAAGTATGAAGACGAGCTATTTGAAACAGTGCTAAGAGACATTGAATGGAATACTTCCAAAACAGGCCTGATTAATCCTGTAGCAATTTTTGATCCTGTAGATATGAATGGAGCAGTTACAACCAGAGCAACACTTCATAATATTACATATATTAAAGATATGATGCTTGGAATCGGAGATCGTATTAGAGTATATCGTTCTAATATGGTTATTCCAAAAGTACACGACAGTATTGACAAGAGTGGTAATTTTGATATTCCTGATAAATGTCCAGTATGCGGCGAACCAACTAAAATCATTAAAGAAAACGATTCAGAAGTTCTATGGTGTACAAGCCCTGAATGTAAAGGTAAATTACTTGGCAAACTAACTCATGCGGTAAGTAGAAACGCTCTAAATATTGATGGTTTATCTGAAGCAACAATTCAAAAATTCATTTCTTTAGGATGGTTAAATTCTATCCAAGATATCTATTATCTAAATACACATGAAAAACAAATGAAAACTCTTGATGGGTTTGGTTCGAAATCAGTTTCTAAATTATTCCAATCAATTGAAAAAAGTAGAAATACAACGTTAGATCGGTTCCTTTATGCGCTCTCAATTCCACTTGTTGGCAAAACAGCAAGCAAAGCTATTGCCGAGGCGGAAGATTATCAATTCGAATCTTTTATGCGTGATATGACGCATCCAGGAGCAAAATTCTTCTCTCATATTCCTGGCATTGGCGATTCTATTATTAACTCACTCGATGAGTATTTTAATAGAGAATGTAGTAATGTATGGGAGCTTGGCAAGGAATTCACCTTTGAAACACCAAAGAAAGTATTTCTCAGTATAAACAGTGGAAAAGATTTGACGGGGCAAACGTTTGTAATTACCGGCAGTTTGAAACATTTCGAAAATCGAGATGCATTTAAAGAGAAAATTGAATCATTGGGTGGGAAGGTATCTGGTTCAATATCGAAGAAGGTTACTGCATTGATCAATAATGATGTTAATTCTACGTCAAGTAAAAATACAAAAGCAAAGAGCATTGGTGTAAAAATTATGAGTGAAGATGAATTCCTAGAATACATCAGCTAAGAAAGAAGGTGAAAAATATGAATGATCACAAAATTAAAATCTGTCTTAAAACAGTAAACAATGCAAGTTTATTCGTAGCTAAATGTGGAGAATATAAAGATTGGGACATCAATTATATTCACGGAAGACTTGTTCTTGATGCCAAATCTCTGATGGGTGTACTAAGCGTTGCGATTGACGCACCTGCGTATGTAGAGATTTTAACAGATGATGAAAAAGTTCTTGATAATTTTAAAAATGATATGACATTATGGGAGGTATAAAAATGGGAACAATTACAATTTTACCAGAAACACCAAAAGATCCACTTGCACTAATTGGCAGAAGGGCTGGAATCTGCTGGAACGCTGATATTATCAATGAAGAAAAAAATATCAAACGAGGCATTGACTGTATTAAATCAGGACATGGAAGAACACTTGAATTTGTAGATGTTCATATGATTATTGATGGATTTTCTGCGAGGGTTATGCGCGAATATTATCGTCATGTCGGCGGTATGACACCATATTTACAGGCATCTACTAGATATATCAATTATAAAGACTTTGATATTATTGTACCAAAATCAGTCAAAAAAGATACAGATGCTTTGGTTGAATTTAACGCAACTACTCGTCAGCTTAGAGATTCACTCGTCAAGCTTCAAAATATGGGGGTACCAAATGAGGATGCAGCAAATCTTCTTCCACTTGGTATGACGACAAAATGTGTAGAAAAACGTAATCTCAGAAATCTGATGGATATGAGCCATGTAAGAAAATGTAGTCGTGCATATTGGGAATTTAGACAAGAACTATTTCCTGCTATTGAGAATGCATTAAAAGATTATTCTGAACAATGGGTATGGATTGTGGATGAACTATTTAAGCCAAAATGTGAAGTGATGGGATATTGCGATGAAACAAAATCATGTGGAAGAAAACCAAAACGAGAGGAGTGATTCCTTTTGCACACACTATATTGTATCCTTGGTAGAACTTCTTCTGGCAAATCCTCTATTACCAAAGAAGCTGCTAAGAAATTAAATATGACGGTTCTTAAGTCTTATACAACCAGATCGATGCGACCAGGCGAAACAGTTGATAATTCAGATCATATTTTTATTTCATCTGATGACGTTGAAAAATATAAACCAAACATGGTGGCATATACAGATCGAGTTGGATATTGCAGTTTTGCAACAAAAGAGCAAATCTTAAATTCTAATTTCTATATCATTGATCCAGTCGGATTATATACACTTAAACTCAAAACAAGAGATATAGATGTCCGTCTAGTATCTATCTATATTACAACCCCATATACAACTGCAGAAGAACGTGCAAAGAAACGTGGCGACTATGATTCATGGAAACAGAACTATGCTGCGGAAAATGATTCGTTTAGCAATTTTGAAAAATCTAATCTAATTGATTATCGTGTTCTCAATGACAGGTCATTGGAAACTTCTGTAGAAAAAATGATAAACATTATTCGAAAGGATTGGAATAAAAACAATGTATAGACCAGATATTAAAACGATCTATATTGACTTCGATAATACGCTAGTGGACACGATCAAAACGATTGTGTCCATATACAACGAAGACTTTGAATATTATAAGAAATTCCATCATGTTAATTGGTGGGAGATTGATTCATATGATTTTAAGGAATTAGCCTGTACATCTAAAGAATACATTAATACATACTTTAACACACCACGATTCTTTCATGAGCTGGAATTTATGCCAGATGCACATGAAATTATTGATGAACTTGGAAAAGTATATCAGGTAAAAATTGTTAGCATGGGTTACTCTCCAAACTTAAAACAAAAAGAAAAGTGGATTAATCAGTATCTTTTCTATCCAGAATTTATTGGTGTAAATATGAAAAAATACAAAGATAAATCACATATAGATATGAGCGATGGCATTCTTATTGATGATTCAATACACATGTTAGAAACAAGCAATGCTCAAGAAAAATATTGTTTCGGAGATATTTATAGTTGGAACAAAGATTGGACTGGAAAGAGGTTAATGAATTGGACGGATATTGCACATTTATTATTATGAAAGGAAGAAAATTAGACATTGTATATTGGAACAAGCGGCGAGCTATGCCGTACACTAAAACAAATGGGAGATGATTTTATTACTGTAGAAATCGAAGGACAAGACAGAGAATATATCATTGAAGCTGTAACAAGACAATCAAATTACAGTGAATCGCCTTGTAGCCATATCTGTATTAAATGCAGAGATGGTGGTCAAGGATATATCAAGCGCTAAAGGAGAAATTTGTTATGAATGTATTAAGTTTTCTTATCGGAATGGTGATAGGCAGTGGTGTTGGAATTTTTGTCACATCATTATGCATAGTATCAAAAATGGCGGATGAACAATCAGCACAAGACTGTGATGGTATTCATTGTAGATACGCGAAAGAAGAGGAGGAGTCTAAGGAATGAAGGTAGTAAAACGTGATGGGCGAAGTGTTGTTTTTGATAGAGATAAGATCAAAAATGCAGTATTAAAAGCATTTGAAGAAGTTGATGGTGAAATTACACAAGAATCCAAAAACAAATCTTCTGATATCGCTTCGTATATTGCCAATCAAGAAAAAGAAGAACTTTCTGTAGAAGAAATTCAGGATATGGTTGAAGAAAAACTTATGCAGAGTCGTCGAAAAGATGTAGCAAAAGCTTTCATTTTATATCGAAATGACCGTACAAGAATCCGTGAGAATAAAACACAATTAATGAAAGATATCACGGAAAAACTTATGGCAACAAACGTCCAAAACCAAAATGCCAATATCGACGAAAAATCTTTTGGTGGAAGAGTTGGGGAAGCCAGCGATGTTGTGTTAAAGAAATATGCACTAGACAATTGTATGTCCAAGATGGCACGAGAAAATCATTTAAATAATGAGGTTTATATCCACGATTTAAATTCTTATGCAACTGGAATGCACAACTGTTTAAGTATTCCGTTTGATAAATTATTAAAAAATGGATTTAATACTCGCCAAACAGATGTAAGACCAGCGCAATCAATTAATACGGCATTTCAACTTTTGGCTGTTATTTTTCAGCTACAAAGTCTACAAGAGTTTGGAGGAGTATCATCTACTCATTTAGATTGGACAATGGTTCCATACGTAAGGAAAAGTTTTTATAAACATTATGTAGATGGCCTTAGATACGTTGAAGCAAAAGATGAGCAGTATATTCAACAATATGTCTATGATATTATTAATGACCCTGAATGCTTTACAGAAGAACAATCTATTGATTCAAGCTGGTGGAAAGAAAATAATAAAGCATATACATACGCTCTTGACATGACCAAGAAAGAAGTTTATCAGGCAGCAGAAGGTATGTATCATAATTTAAATACATTACAAAGTAGATCAGGAAATCAGTTACCATTTACGTCAATTAATTACGGAACATGTACTGAGCCTGAAGGACGTATGGTGACAAAAGCTATTCTCGATGTGTCTATCAAAGGAATTGGTAAGTTACATAAGACGTCTATTTTCCCATGTGGGATTTTTCAATGTATGAAAGGTGTAAACCGTAAACCAGGCGATCCTAATTATGATTTATTCCAACTTGCACTTAAATCGACAGCAAAGCGTTTATATCCAAACTATGCTAATGTTGATTGGTCTGGTAACGCTGGATATGATGTAAATGATCCAAAAACATATTTTTCAACAATGGGATGTCGTACTGCTAATGGATGGGACATTAATGGAATGGGGCAAACTAAAGATGGAAGAGGAAATATTTGTCCTGTAACAATTATTTTGCCAACACTAGCAATGGAAGCAATTGATTTAGTATGGGATAAGATTCCAGAAGAATCTAAAAATTTTATTACTGTATCAAAATATGATTGGTGTAAAAATGAAATTGTAGTAGAAGAATTTATGAGTATTCTTGATAGAAAAATTCATGAAGCAAAAGATATGCTACTTGAAAGATTTGAATGGATTTGTTCACAATCACCAGATTCTGCTAAATTTATGTACGAAAATGGCGTAATGGAAGGTTATATTCCAGAAGAAGGTATTCGATCAGCATTAAAACATGGAACTTTAGCAGTCGGACAATTAGGACTTGCTGAAGCACTTCAAATTTTAATCGGTCGCAATCAGACTACAAGTAGAGGCATGGAACTTGCGAAAAGAATTGAATCGCTATTTAAAACGAGATGCAATGAATTTAAACAGCAATATAAGCTTAATTTTGGCGTATATTTCTCCCCATCAGAAAATTTATGTCACACCGCACTGAAGAAATTCAAGGACAAATATGGTGTTATTAAAAATGTTTCTGATAAAGAGTTCTTTACAAATTCAATGCATGTTCCAGTATGGGAAAAAGTAAATCCATTTGAGAAAATTGATATTGAATCTCAATTAACAGGATACAGCTCTGCAGGTTGTATTACATATGTCGAACTCGAATCTACAGTAGACCATAATCTTGAAGCATTGGAAGATATCGTAAATTACGCAATGGATCATGATATTCCGTATTTTGCAGTTAATGTTCCAAATGATATGTGTACAAACTGCGGGCATACAGGAGAAATTGGAAATGAATGCCCTGTATGCGGTTGTACAAATATTCGAAGATTAAGAAGAGTAACAGGCTATCTCACAGGAGACTACAAGACTGCATTCAATATCGGGAAACAGCAAGAAGTAGAGTTAAGAACTAAACATTCAGGTACAAAAAAGGAGCTTTAACTTATGAATTATGCAGAAGTTTTAGATTGTGATGTTGTAAATGGTAAACAAGTTGGAATTTCATTTTTCGCACAGGGGTGTCCATCACCCCATTGCGAAGGATGCTTTAATTCTATAGCTTGGGATTTTTCTGGCGGAAAAGAGTTTGGTGAAAAACAAATCGAACATTTTCTTTCATTGGCAGGAAGAGAATATATTAAACGTATCAGTATTCTTGGCGGTGAACCACTTTGTCAACAAAATGTGAATGATATTATGACACTTGCAAAAAAATGTAAAGAAGCATATCCTGATAAGCAAATTTGGCTATGGACAGGATATTCGTTTAAGGACGTTTCTAATTATCCAATCTTAAAATATCTCGATTACATAATCGATGGAAAATTTCTTAAAGATCAAAAAGATCTTTCTATCGCGTTTCGCGGAAGCAAAAATCAAAAAATCTGGGAAAAACAAAATGATGGAACATGGCAAGATAGAACGGAGGAATTCCTATAACAAATGACACAACAACTACATAAAAACGACATTTTATACTACGCCAGAATTATGCCAACATTAGGCTTATACGATGTATACGAGCTTAAAATTCGTACTATTGATGAAGAAAATAGATGGTTCTGTGGCATGGAAAAACGTACTAAAATAGCATATCTTTTCAGCTATGATAATATTGGCAAGACGATTTTCTTTGATCGAAAAGAAGCTCTTAAAGCAGTTAAACAAGCTGAAAAGAATAAAATCCCAGTTAGCAGCGAAACACTGTACGAAGAATATTAGGAGGTGATATTACGCCAAGTCCACTAATGAAATACAAAGGTACATATCGTCTAATGGTTAATCTGGATCATGATACAAATGATTTTCCACGAGACGATAAAGGAAATCTTGATACAGAGGATATCTATATCAAGTGTCAATATGGTAATCAAATATATTACTATGGCAGAAATGACCTTGTTGCATACATTCCGTCAATTGGAAGAGGTCATAACATTCTCAGAACAATTGCGTTAGATAAACTTCAAATTGAAGATAAAATCCCATACGAAGAACTTTATCCTCAACTCTTGTCTGAAGGAACAGTAAAACATATCATGGAAAATGATGAAGAAATTGAATTTCATTTTCATCCAAGAGACATTTCTTACATTGCAACACTTCTCAAAGCATCCATGCATGGAGCAGATATTTCTCCATTCTCAACCAGAAATCTTCCAAAACAAAAATATGAAATCCCAGAATCGGATCTGGAACAGTATAAACAGGTTGTAAAAGATGTACCAAAAGATAAATTTCTTATCATATCTCGTGCTACATCCAATTATATCTTTGAGCGTATGCAGAAAATGAAACAATATAAGTCTGAGCCAATTAAAAAACTAATGCGTAAAAAGATGCTTAAGGGTAAGGAATTTATCCATTCCGAGGAACAATGGGATGATTTTCTCAAGTATCTGAGCAAGGAGGTATCTATATGCTTGACTTAAACAATTATCAATTAGTAGCGGATCTCTCCAATAATAAGCTCAGAAAGAATGGATTCTCCTTTGGTTGTTATCGAAGGAGCGTATATAAAGATACGATTGAGTTTCGTCTATATATTGATCTTGAGGAACAGGACGTATTCTATCAAGTGTTCGACTCAGATCATAATCAGCTCTATATTCCTTATTACAATAGAGAATATGGTAATAACAAGATTGTCAAAGAGATTGATAGAAAAATCAATCGTATCATGAAAACCATGGTGAACCAAAAAGTCTTAAAGAAAACAAAAGAAGAGGAGAATAATTCTATGGATACAGAAACAATTAAAATTAAATACTTTGCAGATATTGAACCAATTGCACCTATTCAGAATGGTGATTGGATCGATCTAAGAGCTGCAGAAGACGTACATCTCAAAAAAGGTGAATTTAGACTTATTTCTCTTGGTGTAGGAATGAAGCTTCCTGACGGGTATGAAGCTCATATTGCACCTAGAAGTAGTACATATAAGAACTTTAAAATTATGCAATGTAATTCAATTGGAATTGTAGACAACTCCTATTGCGGAGCAAACGATATTTGGAAATATCCAGCAATTGCTATGGAAGATACAGTTATTCATAAAAATGATCGTATCTGCCAATTCCGTATCATGAAGAAACAGCCTGAAATTCACTTCGAAACTGTCAAAGAGCTAGAAGGCAAGAGTCGTGGCGGATTTGGCAGTACAGGTAAAAACTAATATGGACGACGATCTACAATACAGAGAAGAAAATTGGGCATGGGATGCTCAATGCGCAGCAGTGGATGAGAGAATATTAACTTGTCCACGCTGCGGATCAATTATGCTTCCTCAGTTCCAAAAATATGATTACATGAGAGCTGGATGGGAAGAATATTTCGAATGTACCAATGGCACATGTGGCTATTGTTGCAAAATATAAATTATGCAAAGGAGAACAAAACAATGAAACTACAAAAACAAATCATTCTTGACAACGTTGATAAAGTAAAAGCGTTTGTCGTAACTGTCAGCAAATATCCAGGAGATGCAACACTTACATCTGGAAGATATGTTGTTGATGCAAAATCCATTATGGGTATCTTTAGCCTTGCCCTGAATAAGCCAGTAGCATTCTCTTATGAGGGTGAAATGGCAGCAGAGCTTGCTAAAGAAGTACAAGTATATGAAAGTCAGGAGGTCTAAACCATTGAATAATTTTAAGAAAAAACTAGCAACTACTGTAACTCTACTAACCGTATTACTCACTCCAACATTGGCTAATGCAGAGACTAAATATGTTGAACCTACCATCGGTCTTAATTATCGTGTTGGAAATTCCACCAACACAAAGAAAATCGGAGCTTTACCATATGGATCTTCTGTAGAGGTTTTAGAAATCACAGATAACAACTGGGCAAAAGTAAAAATTAATGATCAGATGTTCTATATGTCTAACGAATATCTTTCTGATGTACCTCTAGTTTCTGAACCCATTCTGCAATCCCAACCAATTGAGTCATCACCAGTAGCAACATCGTATTCTGGATATAGTCTCGGTACATATCGAATTACTCACTATTGTGGATGCGCAAGCTGCAATGGTTCTTGGACTGGCAGTCCAACGGCATCTGGCGCGTATCCAGTATCAGGAAGAACTGTTGCCATGGCAGATTTACCTTTTGGAACTAAAGTAGAAATCAATGGGCAGATTTATACAGTAGAAGACAGAGGAGTACCAAGTGGATGCGTTGATATTTATGTTGACAGCCATTCAGAAGCTCTTAACTCTGGCATGTATTATGCAGAAGTTAGAGTAGTAGGATAGTTGACATGGAGAAAATCTGAAGTTATAATATCCCCAACAAGGTTTTCTCTATGTCAAAGGGCAATCCAGTTGATCCTCAAAAGGGCAAAGTCACTGATCCTCTAGC